>Ga0222658_1000173_pt1 | contig 40889 bp, 90 predicted proteins | sample AntAcemetagen476_FD_179830 | JGI IMG/M metagenome (GOLD analysis project Ga0222658, IMG submission 179830) | Saline water microbial communities from Ace Lake, Antarctica - #476 | ecosystem: Environmental > Aquatic > Non-marine Saline and Alkaline > Saline | place: Antarctica: Ace Lake... | reverse complement strand
GATGCCCAACAAGACCTCAAAATTCAAACAATGTTAGAGGAAAGACAGAAATCTGCTAATCAAAGAGAGCTAGAAAGATATGTTAAAGAACAAGATGAAAAAGAAATTACAATGCACTTAGAAAAGATTAGAAAAAAACAAAGAGCAGATACTTGGAAAGGCAAATCAATTCTAAAAAGTCAAAAGAGTATATTGCATGAAGATACAAAAATATTAGAAAATGATAGACCAATTTTAGGACAGAAGAATATTTTCTTAGATAATAAGTCAAATATTCCATTAAGTAAAAAGAGGTTGTTTCAAGGATGGTAAAGAAAAAAGATAAGAAAGATATTGTAAGTAAAACAGAAAAGCTATTAAAAACAAAATTAAAATCAAAGAAAATATTAAAACCAAGCCAAATGACAATGACAATTAAGAAACAAGAACCACATAGTATTTTAGGAGAAGAAAACAAGTTTTTTACCAACACATTTGAACAAGAAAAAAGGAGTTTATTTTTTGATTAAAATGATATTTATATTTGATTTATACTTTTTAGGGGGTGGTATTAGATGAATAAGAAAGGACAAGTTAGTCAAGGATTAGGAATGATTATTGTAGTTGCTGTAGCTATAATTGTAGGTGTTGTACTATTTCAAGTGATTGCACAAGAAGTAGGAAGTTCAACAAGCACAGTAGCAGTTGCTAATGCTTCACTTGGAGATGCAAGTAATTCAACAACAGTATATCTTACAGACTATCGTGCAATTAGTGATGTAGTTATTTATAATGAGTCTGGAACAGAAATTATTCCATCAACAAATTATACAGTAACTAATAATGTAATTGACCCAACTACTGGAGGATTAGCTGTAAGTGTATTACCAACTTCAGCAGCAGCTGCAGGATTTACTGGATTCACATGGACAATTTCAGGAACAGCACAACCAGTAACTTATATTGCAGAGAGTGGTGGTAGAGCAATGGCAGCATTAATAGTAATCTTCTTTGCTTTAGCAGTAGCTGTAATAGCATTAGAACCAACACTAAGGTCAGGAGTACTAGGTGCACTTGGTAAATAAACATAAATTTTTTATTTTTATTTTTTAATACTTGGAAAGCTAAAAAAAAAATGGCAATAAAACAAATAATTGGTTTAATTCCAACAATACAAGCAGCAGCTTTGGCTAGTGAGAATGTTAAAGTTGTAAAGAAAAAGAAAGTAGGTACAGGAGATTTAATTGGGCTAGGGGCAAAGAACATTGTAGGAATTGAATTTATAAAATTAGAATCAGGATTAATTGCAGGATTGTAAGATTCATGTTAATTAAATTGGAGGAAAAAACAAATGGCAAAAAGAAAACCAAAACAAGATGGTTCTGGAAGAGGAGTAAGAACTAATCGTGGAAGAAGTGGATGTAAGGAAACAGAAAAAGAAGGTAAAGGAAGAAATAGAAGATAATAATTTAATAAAGAAGATATAAAAAATCATAATGGCAAAAAAGAAACGAGGAAGACCTAAAAGCAAAAAGAAAAAGAGATAGTAAAACTTTTTCTTTAAAATCATAACATATTCTTAATTAGAATTCTAAAAGATAGTTGGGGAAGGGGTCAAGATTTTTGGGTTATACTTGATTTTCCCACTATCTTTTGTTATATTTATAAGTAGTAACACACTTTTAAATCTTTCTAATTTGTAGTGGATAAGTAATATTTTGTAAGACCTAACAATTTCCAATAGAAAATAAGCATTGTTCCTATTTTAAAGTTAAAAGAATTGTTTATTAATGGTTTTGATTTATTGTTTTGATGAAAGAGGAAAGAAGTAAAAATTCAACTTGGAAATCAGACTTTTACTTACCTATTATCAATGGTCTAAAACATTCAACTAATCTTTCCAAAATTCAAAAAGAATTATCTATTTCTAAACAACAATTGAACTATTACCTTCGGAGATTAAAGAAACATGGATTTATAATTCAAAAAGGAAGAGGGTGGTATGAACCAAGTAAAAAGAGTAAAAACTTAACTAAGTATGGTATTTTCCTAAAGAAAGATATTTCAAGAGGTCATGCTTATGTTTGGAATGTAAATATTCCACAGGAAATCAAGGACTGGGATAAGAGAATTAAGATATTAGAAGACAAAAAAATAAACCATAAAATTGTGGGAGCTAAAGAAAATACTCCAAGAATTAAAATATTAGGTAGAAAAGTATGGCTTTGCAATGACCATTTAAGAATATTTGATAAAAAAGATGCTTCTTATTACGGAGAGACAGCAATAGAATCAAGGTATTCAGCATTTCAAGAGATAAAATTGATTGTAGATGCTTTAAATCGTAAATTAGGCATACTTATCAAACCATCAAGTATATCATTTCAAAAGGAACATTATGCTTTAATTAAGAATGATTTAGCAATTGAAGAGAATAAGAGAGGAAATATAATAAGAGTATCAGATGAGGAAGGGGAGTGGTTGATTGTAGATGACAGCTTGTGTATGGGTGGGGAATTAGAAACAGTTGGAAAGAAAGCATTTCAAACAAATATTCCTATGCAAAAGTGGTGGAATGATAATAAGAAACATAAATTTGAGGTAACTCCTTCACTTCTATTGGAAAATATTAATCAAGTTACACAAAACCAAGCAATGTTCAATCAAAACTTTGAATCTCATGTTCAATCAATTAAGCAATTAGGAAATTCTGCTGATGCAAATGCAAAAGCAATAGAACTTCTTTCAGATGTTATTCTCCAATTAAAGGAGGAATTTAAAAAATGAAAACACAACGCCCCCAAAAATGCCCTGCTTGTCAGAGTTCAAGAATTGAAGTTGTAGGAAATACTTTCTATTGTAAAAATTGTGGTTATTTAAATAAAAAACATTGTCCAATTAGAAGCAAATAATTACTTAATAATAGTCACAAAGATTTATATACTATCTAAGTAAATAAGGAATATGAAATCAATAAATGTTTATTTTGAAGATGAAGATTATAAAAGATTAGAAAAAGAGAAAGGTAATTTAACTTGGAGAGATTTTATTCTTAAATTGTTAGAAAAGGAAAAATGAATAAACTATTTATCATAGCTTTCACATTATTATTAATTGGAAGTATCTCTGCAACTACATGGATAGCAGGAGAACCATACACTATTCAATTAGAGAAACCATTTGAATACTATTCTATCGTCGGTAATTCAACACCAATTATATTTGATGAAATAATTCAATCTGGAAACAATGTTACATTTACTTTAAATAAATACACTCAAAATGAATCTTTTGAAATAATATTCTTTGATATAGAAGAAAAAATAATTAATCATTACTCAAGCAGTGGTGGAGGTGGAGGAACAACTTATGTAGATAAAGAAGTTTTAATTGAAGTTCCTAATTATATTGATAGAGAAGTAATAAAAGAAGTTCCAAGTGAGCCAGAGATAATTAAAAAGATTCCAACTTGGATTTATATTTTAATAGCTTTTTTAATAGCTTTTTGTTTGATTATAATTGCTATACTATTGATAAAAGCAAATTCAAAAGAGAACAAAGATGAAAGGAGGTTAGAAAATGAATAAAGAAAATAATAAGAAAAAGAAATTTAATAAGAAGTATTTACTATTTGGTTTGCCTATCTTAGCTCTTGGTTTAGTTGTAGCATTAACTTACTATGCTGTGTTTAGTGTAAGTGTAAATGTAAATCAGCCAATAGAAGTTACTGGAGATGGTGAATTTAGTGTAGAATGTTATTCAGGAGATACTTGTATAGGAAATGTTGTTACAATAACTAACAGTCATCCAACAGATAGCAGATTAGTTTCTGTTTTGGTTGAAGGTGAAAGTGATAACTTGACTACTGGAGTTGTAGGAGAATTAAAGATGACAAGTAAGGAAATTATAGGATGGACACCTACAGATAATAAAGCAAATGTTTCTTATACAATAGTTGGAGATAAATTCAATTTTAAAGTTGATTCAGAATTAGTTAATTATGTATTAGTTTATTATCCAGATGTAGATTCAGCAAAGACTTGGAATATTGCTAATGCTGTAAATTTAGGAGATGCTAAAAATACTTGGACAACAATTGATAGTGTAAACTTACCAATTCCTAATGACTACAATGCTAATCCTGATGAAGGAAATAGTTATTGTTCGGCTGAAAATGGATTTGATGATTACTTACATTGTTCAGGAGCAAAGTTTTGGTTAATGCCTAAAGTAGATTTTGATAGTAAAGCTTGGAATCCAACTGCTTGGTTATTTGAAACAGATTTGATAACTTATACAGATAATACTTTAGGAACAACAGATGTTTTAGTTCTTGCTGGAGAAAGTGTAAGTGTTTATCCTCAAGTAACAGTAGATGGATATGCTGGAAGTGGAAATTATCCAATAACAATAACAGTAGCATAAACAAACATTTATTTTTATTTTTATTTTTTAGATTTTAGGGAAAGAGGTTAATTGAGAAATGAACAAACCAAAAGTAAAACAGATAAGTGAAACACTATTTGAAGTATTAGGATACTCAGTTAAACTACAAAAAAGAAAAGGAAGAACACTATTACTTTGCTCTTGCACTAACCATACTAAATTTTGTTTAGAAAACCCTTTTTGTTATCACAAGCAATTAGTTATTGAATATATTAACCTTAAAGAAATAAAAGATAAAATAAATAAGTTAATCAAATTTTATGAAGGACAAAAAGAAATAAATATGCAAATTAAACCTGAAATAATAATTAATGATTTAAAGAATTTAAAATGAATAAATTAAGTAATGATGAACAACATGAAATGTTTGATAGTAGGTGGAAAGTAAAATGAATAAACTTAATTTAGGGTGTGGATTAGATATAAAAGAAGGTTGGATAAATGTAGATTTAACTAAAAAGAATGGAGCAGATGTGGAACATGATTTAGAAGTTTTTCCTTACCCTTTTAAAGATAATTCAGTAGATGAAATATTTATGGATAATGTCTTAGAACATTTGGAAAATACAATAAAGGTTATGGAAGAACTACATAGAATATCAAAACCAAATACAATAATAACAATTATTGTTCCACATTATTCAGGTTGCATGGCTTTTTCACATTTAACACATAAAAGATTTTTTGGAAGTGGAAGTTTTGATAATTTTAAACCAGATTCTTGGGAAAAGTATAGTGAAGTAGAATTTAAAGTTTTAGAAAATAAATTAATCTGGTTAGATTGTAGAGATTGGTTTTGGATAAGACCCTTAAAGAAAATTATTAATAAGTTAATTAATATTAATCCTTTTATTGCAGAAAGATTTTTTTGTTATCCTTTAGGTGGTTTTGACCATATAAGTTTTAAATTGAAAGTTATAAAAAATGATTAATTTTACTTGTCCAATATGCAAAGAAAAGAATACTTACTATTTAGGTAAAGGTTTGTTCTTCTGTAAAGATTGCAAAAAGAAAGTAGAAAAGAAATTAAATTATGATGATGAATTATTAAATAAAAAATGAACAATCAAAAAGAAATAGCAATATTAGAAACAGCACTCTTATTATTAACAGGAACTAAAGAAGCAGATATATTATTGAAATATGATTTAGCACCTCATTTAAAGAAAGCAAAGGAGATAATCAAGATAATTCACAACTAAATAATAGTAACTATATTTTAAATACTAATTATTCTATGATAATTTATTAACATGGGAAATATAGATTGGGAAAATTTGTATAAAGTGAGAATAGGAAATTCAGATGAATCTTTTCAAAAGCATGAAGTAGTAAAACTTCTTCTTGTAATGAAAATATTAAGAAAATATAGAAGAAAAGATTTTTTGAGGATATACACAGAATTCCAACTTGAGAATAATTGCAAACCAGATGTATATGTAGAAGATATAAAAACTAAATCAATTCTAATTTATGAAATACAAAAAGAATATACAAAAGAATGGTTAGATAGAAAAACAAAAGAATATTCTAAATATGAAGTTCCTTATTTTACTGTGGATTTTATTCCTATTGATTTAAACAAGTTTACCGACGACATAAATGAAATAAATGAAAAATTAGAGGAGTTTGTGTTTTAAATTGGGTCAACAAGAGATTTTTGATTTATTAAAGAAAGAAAAAGAATGGTTATCAACAAAACAAATAGAAAAGAAATTAAATGTATCAAGTGCATCAAGACCTCTTAGTATATTATTAAGAAATAAAGAAGTAATTAAAAGAAAGATAATGATTGATAGTCATCACACATTTCAATGGAAAATAAAATGAAAACACACAACTTAACAAGAGAAGAAAAAGAAAAACTTGAATATTATGCAAAGCATCCAAAGGCAATTAAATTTAATATGGTTTGGAATTTGTTTTGGGTATTTGTTTGTTTGGGAATATTAGTTTTTATTATTTTGAAGATTATAGAATGAAAGAAATAACAATAATTGAAGGAACAACTCAAACAATAGAAGAAAAGTTAGAAAGAAAGATAAAATGAAACCAAAATGTATGCATTGTGGAAAAGAAATTGAAGAAGGAACTATTTGTGAAGAATGTGAAGAAGAAGATTCATTAGATAAAGAGAGGAATTATATAGGATGAAATTCATAAAAATAAAAGGAGGTAATAAATAAGATGGAAATAGAAGGTTCACTATGGGTTGCTTTAATTCTTTTCGTTTTTTGGATAGGATTTTTAGGAGTTTTAATAGGATGTGGAATTAGTGATAAGAACATAATTTTATCTCAAGAAACAGCAGATAAGATTTGTATGGATTTGACTAATGAAAGTGGAGTTGTTGCAAAAGATTATAGAGATTTTGATGAAGAAGTTTCTCCAATAGAAAAAGGAGAATTATATTGTCAAATACCAAGTTATGATGAAACTCATTTAATTAAAGTAGGTAAATAAATATTAAAATGAAAATATGGAAAGATAAAGAAGGAAATAAATTAACTTTCAAAGAATTTATTACCAGATGGAAGGTTGGGATAGAGGGAATTACACCCATTCAAAAATTAAAAACTCAAATAGGTGGAACTAAAATAATGTTAATTGGATTATTCTTAGGATTATGTGTAGCAGTATATGGATGGAAAAACTTATGGTGGGTTGGAATTATTCTAATTGGTGCATTATTAAATACAGGAGTTCAATTCTTAGGATTAAAACAACAAAAAAAGATACTTGATGATTTAGAAAAACAATTTAAAGAACCAGAAAAAAAGGAGGTAAAATAATTTGGACATAGAAAGCACATTAGAAAATCCAGCATTTTGGATTTTAGCAGGAATAGGAGTAGTTGCTGAAGTTATTGGTTTCATAATTGCTAATAAATCAGAAAATTTACCATCATTTCCAGTTTGGCAATTCTTAATATTAGTTTTTGGAACAATAATAATTGCAGCAGTATTTGCAAATAGAGGGTGAAATGAAACAACTAGAAGAAATAGAAATAGACAATGAAGTAGTTTACTTTAGAAAAGGATTCTTAGGTTGGCATATTGTTTATCCTATTAAAATTAATGGAAAAATAAATTGGAAGAACTTAATTAGTGGAGGAAATTGGTGGAAATTATTAATAGTTTTCTTTATTGTTTTAATTGTTTTAGGATGTGTATATGAATATTCAATAGCTTTAAAATCATTAAATGAATGTTTAAGTAAAAATCAAATAATAAATATATTACCCCCATTAACATAATAAAATGGAAAAAAAGAGGTTAAATATTGGATTGCTTTACTTGAGCTTTCACAATTCACTAAAAAAAGTATATGGTGTTGGAAGAATAATATCTAAAAAAGATTTAATGGCTAAATTAGGAAGACAATTTCTTGTTCCAAAACAATTAAGAGTATTAGCAATAAAAGAATTAGAAAAAATGAATTTAATAAAAAAAGAACAAAAAGATTGTTTTAAAATTTTAGATTATGGAAAAAATATTGAGGAAAATACAAACCAATTTTTCAAAGAAATGAATTTATTTAACATTTTATAATGGTTACAAATCTTTATAAATAGTAGTGAGTAGTAAATATAACATGAAAAAACAAATAAGAATAATTATCGAGACAGAAGAAGAAAATGATAAAATAAAAGATTGTTTTAAAACATTTCTAACTGAAGCATTAAAACTAGAAGAGCAAATAATTGAAATAATAGTAGAGGATTTAACATGACAAGATACAAATGTGATATATGTGGAAAAAAGCATAATAAAATGCATATTACTATGGAGTGTCCTGATTGTTATCTAAAAGGTTGTAAAATTGAATTAGATAAACAAAGAAAACAATTTTTAAAAGTTATTCAGAAATTAAAAAAAGAATGGAGAGCAAAATGCAAAAGAATGGAAGTTATGTCAGGAGAAGTTGCAGACTACGAATTAAAGATGTTAATGGAAGATATAATTGGAGAATTTAAAAATGGAAACAACAGAAGAAGAAAACATACATAATGCAGTAAATAAAGCACTTACAGAATTTAGTGAGAAATTGAAGGAAGAATATAGATTACATGGATTTAAAACAAAAGAGTTTTTTGAAGTAATTGACAAAACAATGGGAAGTTTTAATCATAATTCTCATCCTCTTGATGAAAATGTTAGATTATGCAGGGAAGCTATTGAGGATAATAATATTAAAGGTTTAAAAGTTATTGATGGAACACCAACTGCTATTTCTAATTATTTATCTGAAAGGGAAAAAGACAATAATATTAAAGGTTGTGGAAAGACATTTAAACAAAAGTCAAACCTTTCAGAATATACAGCAAGATGTGGACAATTAATATGCCCAGAGGTTGAATTATGTCCGAAGTGTCAAGAAAAGTATACAAAGAAGTATAGTAAACGAAATGGTATACACCAAGTAGGTCTTAAGGAGGATAAACGAAGATGAAAATACAAATTTATATGACAAATGGATTACAATGGGCTTTAGATATTGGAGGGACAAGGATAAATAATTATTCAACTTTAAAAGAACTATTCGAAGTTTTGGAAGATATTTTAAATTATACAGTTGAAAAAAGACATAGAACAAAGAAATATAATAAACAAAAGAAATGTGAGGATAAACAATGAAACTTAAAAGAAAAGATTCAGAAAGATATGGTTGTGATTATTGTAAATCAAGAAATTGCTCAACTGAGAAGTTTGAGGGATATTGTGGAAATGTTTTGTGGATTTGTCATCAATGTTTCTTAAAATTAATTAAAAAACCAAAAAGTGAGGATAAACAATGAAAACTGAAAAGGAATTAAAAGAAATTAGAGAGAAGTTAGTATTTATATTAAAAGATGAGTTTTTGAATGAAGAATTAATGGTTAGTCCTTCTCAAAGACAGAGGATAAGAGTAAAAATAGGAATGATAGATAAAGTATTAGAAACAGATTCACAATTAAAAAGTGAGGAGAAAGGAAGATGAGTGATAATAAATTTGAAAATTGGACAGGAGATGAAGAATCTATTGAAGAGGAAATTGAAAGAGTAAAAAGGGAGGATAAACAAAATGGATAGATGGTTAAACGAACATATTGAAATAGAATTAGAGAAATCAAGACCTAAAACACTTTTAGAAAAGATTTTAGAAGATGGTTATACAAAAGTAGATATGAATTTAAGACACTTTAATGTTTATGAGAAAGGAACAAAAAGAATATTATATAATATTGCTAAACAAGAAATTGATACAATTTATAATGCTAAAAAAGTATTTGATAGAGTTAATAATATTATAAGATTTGAGGTTAAAGAATGAAAATTAAATGCACTAAAGAAGATTGTCAACACGAATGGAATTACAAAGGAAAAAGTAAATTTTATGCTACTTGTCCTAATTGTTATAGAAAGGTTAAAATAAATAAAAAAGTCAAAAAAGATGGTGAACAAAAAAGAAATATGCCCAGAATGTAAAAGAAAATTAAGAACAAAGTGTTTTGTATTTAATAGATTAAGAAAAACAAGAATGTGTAATCAATGTAATAGAAGAATAGGAAACAATAAGTTTTATGTTCCATTCAAAACAAAATCAGATAGAATGGGAAAATATAATATAAATGAATTAGAAAAGAAAAGATTATGGCAAAAATATGTTGCTCAAGGATATAGTCATCAAATGGCATGGAGAAAAGTGTATGCTTCTATAAATGGATTAAGGGGTATGAGAAAAGGGGCAAGGATACAAAGGAAAAAAGAATATGTAGATAAAATGGAAGTAAATAAACAAAGAAAACAAATGAAAAAGCAATTTGTGGAGGGACTAAGATGAATACAATAATATATTTGAGAACAAGCACAGAAGAACAAAATCCAGAAAACCAATTAAAAGATTGTAAAACATTGGTAAGTGATGATTATGAATTAATAGAAGATAAACAAAGTGCATGGAAAGAAGAAAAAGAAAGAGATGGTTTTAATAAAGTTAAGAAATTAATTAAATCTAGAAAAATAAAACATTTCATAGTCTGGGATTTAGATAGAATATATAGAAATAGAATAAAATTAAAAGAGTTCTTTGAATATTGTAAGTTGTATAAATGCTCAATACATTCATTCAGACAAGACTGGTTAGAAGAGATGTATAAAATGCCAGAACCTTTCAATGAAATAATGCATGATTTAATGTTAAATATTATGGGGTGGATTGCTCAAGATGAAAGTGATAAGAAATCTAAGAGAGTTAAAGCTGCAATTAGAAAAGAAAATGGTATTACTAAATCATATAAAGGAAATAAGTGGGGAAGAAAATCTTTAAAAGTTGATGGAGAAATATTAGAATTAAGAAAAGAAGGAAAAACAATTAGAGAAATACAAAGAATAGTTTTCTATTGGGATAAAAATAATCATAAGAAATTTGTTAGTGTTGGATATATTCATAAGATTTTGAAGGGAAAAGAAAATGTTCATTTATCACCTACTAAAAATAAGGAGGATAAAAGCATCTCAAAAGAGATTGCGAAGAATTAACCAATTAATGAATAAATGATAACAACAGAATTATTTGTATTGTTGAAACTATTTGCAGAGAATGATGTGTCTTGGTGGTGGGTTGTTGCATTTGTGCTTTCAGATGGTTTAATGTGGTTGGGTTTAAAGGAGTATATGAAAAAATGAAAACATTAGGAGCAAATAATAGACAAGTTGAATTAGATAAGTTTAATAATTATTTTAAAGATAGGAATGGGAGATTTATGTCAAGAGAGGAAGCTAATATTTGGAAGTGTGGTTTTAATTCAGGATATAAAAGTGGAAACAAAAGGGGAAGAGAAGTAAAATATTTATTAGATAAAGAGATGGAGGAGAAAAAATGAAAAGATATTGGTGTAAAAGATGTAGAGTAAAAGTTTATATGACAAGAGAAGGTTTAAGAAAACATTTAAGAGAAGAACATTTAATTAAATCAAATTTAAGAACTTTTTTAGATGGTAAAAATCATAAACTAATACAATCATGGTGGGGTGAAGAAGAATGGAAATAGATAGAAGAAGAAGAAAAACTTGTGTTGTTTGTGAAAGAGAATTACCTAAATATAGTAGAAGAGGTAGAAAAAGAAAAAGGATGATAACTTGTTCTCCTAAATGTTCTAAAACTTTTGTAAGAATGAAAGTTTATGCTATTAGTCCTTATCTAAGAAAAATTAAGAAATTGGAGGAGGAATTAAAGAAAAAATGATGGACTTTAGTTTTGTAAATACATTTTGGTTTAAAGGAAGTGCATTATTTGTATTTTTAGTAATATTTACTATTATAATTTTAAAAGCAGAGGAAAAATGTTAAGGAGAAAAAGAAAATGAATGAAAAAAATGAAATTAGATTAAAAAGATATGGAATAGGTATACTATTTTTATTTGTTGGATTAATTAGCATTATGATTGCAGTTTTCTTAAATAAATCAACAGAAGTATTTGTTAATTTCTTTGGAATACTTTTTTATGTATTTGGAATGGCTTTACTTATATGGTCAGCAATTTTAATTGGAAGATGTGAAGAATTTATTAAAAATAAAGAATATCTTGGAGAAAAAGAAAATGAATGATATATGGAAGTTAGTTATTTCAGTAGTAGGGATAGTGGTATCTTTTTTAATCTGGGTTTTAATTATTGAAAGGATTGAAAGGAGTAAAAGAAAATGAATAAATACATTAGAGAAGTAAAAACAAAAAGTCAAGAGCATATAGAAGAACCAAAATTAGATTTATCTATCTTAAAGAAAAGAAGTTCAGGTAAAACATCTAGTGGAATATGTTTAGGTTATATTAAAAAATTACATGGCAAAGTTCCTAATGAATTTATCTTAGTATTACAAAATATGTATAGAGATATTAAAAACTTAGAAATAAGTGAAACATTCAAAGCAAATCAATGGAGAGGTAAGAGTGGAGTTAATTATCAAATAAGACCAGATTATGTTGTTGCTATTAGATTCAGAAGAAAAGATATAGGAGAAAAACCAATTGAAGTAAGAACAGAGATGTCTAAGGAACAAATAAATAGAATTAGATGGACAATTAATCAATTAAACAAAAATAAATTGATTGAGACAAGCAAGATAGCAGAAAAAGTATATAATAAAGACTGGAATAAAGTATTTTCAAATAGACCTCAACACACTATCTTAGTTGAGATATTAAATTATTTAGAATACAAACAAGAAATAAAATATTATAGAAGTGGTAAAATCAAAGTATTAAATCAGGAGAAGATAGAATGACAAGTCCAGTACCAATTTCAGTATATTATCCAGTATGTTCTTATTGTTGGAAAGCAAGTAAAAAACCTATATTTTTTGTATTAAAAAATAATGAAGAGCATTGGGCTTGTTCTGAAAAATGTAAGAAAGAATTAATAAAAAATAATGTAGTAGATATTGAAAAAAGTTTATTAAGATTAAAAGAAATGTATTTATCAATTTTCTTAGAAACTAAAATGGGAAAGAGTTTTAGAAAGGTGGAGAAAATAAGTAAAAGTTTTTATGAGGAGAAGATAAAATGATAAGTGGATTATTAAATACATTGTTAGTTATGAGCATTATTTATTTAGGAATTGTGATTTTTTTAAAAATAAAGGGATTAATATAAAATGATTAAAGAATCAAAAGGAGGTATAAAATAAGATGGAAGAAGAAAGAACAAAACACTATAATCCAGCAGACTATGCAGCAGTTAAAGAAAAAGCAAAATCAATGGATAAGAAAGAACTTGAAGATTATTATGTTAAAGAGGAAGATAGAAGCTATGTTCCAACATGGTTGGGAATAATCTTTTTTATCTTGGGAATTCTCATAATATTTGTATTTGTAATGATTGGAACTCTAATTGTTGTTGATAATGTAAATGAAGATTTAAGTTATAATGTAAGGGAATTAGAAAAAGAAGTTTGCCCAAGACTAAATACTGATTTAGTAGATGCTTATGAATTTACTATTCAAGAAGCAGGAAGTTTTTTGGATTTGCATGAAGTAATATTAGATTGTAAAGAATAGCAAACTTATTGATTTTTTATTTTTTAATTTATTTAGAAAAGAAAGGGAGTTACTCCCAAAAGCAAGTATAGAAAAACAAGGAGGTAAAAGAAAATGATAAAAGCAGATGATAAAGTTGAATTTGAAGATGTAGGTAAGCCAGAAAGTTTTACAAATTTTGAAGAACTTAAAGCAACAGTTGATATTTTAAAAGAAGTTGTAGACGAACATGCTGAAATATTTAGAGCAAACGACCTTGTTAGAACAGAAGAAATCCAAGCACCTTACTTTAATGAAGATAAATTATATAGAGAATTAGAAGAAGAATGATAGGGAAAATATTTACTTTTGTATTTGGTTTTATAGTTGGAACTTTCTTTGGTTGGACATTGTTAGAAAAGTTAATTAAGTTAATATTAGAAAAAATAGCTGGGGGTTAAATTAAAATGGGTGAAGTAATATTAAAAGCTAAATGTAAATTTGAAGATACTGAATTAAGAAAGTTATTTACACAGTTAGAAACTAAAATACAAACATTAAATGATAGGACTAAACGACAAACAATTCAAATAAAAGAATTACAAAAAGAAAAATGGCAGAAAACACAAGTGTAATTGATTTAAAGAAAAGAAAACTAAAAGAAGAATCAGAAAGTGAAGAACCAAATAAAAGAAAAATAAAAAGATTAGAAGATTCAATTAGAAGGCATAAGGAAATTGCTATGTATATAAGAGATAGACAAGTTAGAAATAAAAAGAGGTATCAAGGCATTGCCTAAAGTTTTGAACCTACAAGGTCAGACCTATTTTTACGGCTTTCAAAATAAATATTTCCTGCCTTAGAAATCCTCTTACCCGGAGGCAAGGCACTTCTTCTCTTATCTCTGTAGGCATTTGATGTACCTATCTGTTTCTTTCTTGCATAAACCACTTGTGGCTTTTTCTTTTTCATACCAATGCCTTTACCAATTTCTTCAATTTCCTCTTTCAACATCTCTTTAAAAAATAAACTCATATAAAATACATGTAGGCAACCTTTTTAAATATCGATTAAAGGCATTAAGAAATATAAATCAAGGCATTTAAATTGTTTGAAAAATTTGAATACTAATATCTACTAATTTAATACTAATTAGTAGTTAAAATTACATAAAAAAAAGGAGAAGATTTCTCCTCTCCCAAATTGATTTAAGGAAATATGATAAAGATTAAAAAAGTTTTCTTAGTTCCTACTTCTTAACCTTTCCCTTAAAATCGTTTAATAAAAAAATTAAATATTACAAAGTTTTTCTTGTTCTATCTCGTTATTAATTAAAGAATTAATCAACTTAAACAAAATGTCTTGTTTTTCAGGTTTCAAATTTTTAACTAACTTCGCCATACTCTCTCTTGTCTGCGAGTTTTCTTTTTGAAGTTTTTTAAATTCTTCATTCATTTTCCAATACAATAAGCACCACACATATTACTAAAAGCACTTTCAGACAAAATAATAAAATCTCCACCCTCTAAACTTTGATAATTGTTAGCATCTTCTTTACTTAAATCTCTTGTGATTAAACCCTCGTTATCTTCTGCTTGTTCTATTATTACATATTTCATTTTATTTTTTATTTACTTACTTCACTTACTTTACTATATTGAATATGCCTTAAAGCAGAAAAACTACACCCACATGATTTACACTCAAAATAAACCACAGATGGATTATTTAAAAAATTACTCTCGTCAATATAATCAAATTCATCACTATCACATTTTGGGCAAAGTAAATCTTCATATTCTATTTTTTCTTCTGTTATTTCTTCCATTTCTCTTTGTTTTATTTCTTTTTTTAAAACTTCTGCTCTTAATTTCTTTTCTTCTAATCTATCCATTTTCTTTTTTTATTTCTCCTTTCAAACATAGTCGTTTAAAGTGCGACTACTCACTTAAAATATAAAAAAAATATAAAAATATAAATTTAATCTGTTTCAACTCTTGGTGCTAAAATATAAACAACCCTTAAATTTTCTTCTTCTTGTTCAAATCTTAAAGGGCTATCTGTATCAAATTTTAAAATAGTTTTGTCTGAAAAAATTACTTTTATAAAATTCTTTAAGTATTCTATGCTATATTTACTTTTTACTTCTTCACCAACTACTCTAACCTCGTCAAGGTTTAATTTGATTTCACTATCATTTAAACCCTTATCTGAATATATCTTAAAACCATCATTTAAAGAATTAAATACTATGCTCTCGGAATTACTACAAAAATGTTTTAAAACTTCTTTTAATCTATCGCTATTTATTGTTATTTCTGTTTTAAACTCTAATTCTGGTATATCTTTTTTTTCTTGCTCTATATCAATTAAACTAATTTCTGAATTTATACCATTATCAAATTTTAAATAAAGTTTATTGTCTTGTGTTGTTATTTCTACATTCTCTTTTTTATTTTCTTTTAAAACATTATACAAATCATTAACATTAAATCCGTAAGTTTCAACCTTTTTTTCTTCGGTTAATTGTATAAATTTATATTTCTTTAGTTCAATATTAATTAAACAAACATTAGTAGGTTCTAATTCTGTAATTTTCAAACCTTCATCATTAACATTAAATCTTACTTCCATTAAAAATTCTTTTAATGTTTTTGCAACATCTAAAAGTGTTTTAACATCTATCTTAAAAAGTTCTGTTGTTTGTTTCATTTCTTTTTATTTTCTCCTTTCAATTTACACAAATATTAAACCTGTTTGTGTTCAGGTGTTCTAATATTAATTATAATCTTTTAATTTCTAATTCTAAATACGCCTTAACATCTGAATATTCAAAATCGGCATACTCTTCATTTTCATCAATAATCTCAAAACCATTAAACCTTAAAAACTCTGAAAAAGCAGTTTTCTTAAAGTCGTGCATACAACCATAAAGGTTTATTTCTTTTGTTATATCTCTAACTTTCATTTTTTTGTATTTCCTTATTTAGTTTTGCTTATTTATACTCTCGCATTTAAGAGTTTTTTTCTAAAAAATAAAAATTAAATTAAGCGTATCTGCTTTGGTGCAATCTTTCAACATCAATATTGTTAATTTGTCCCCAACACTTTGCTTTATTGATTTGTCCGTATGCTTTAATTCCAAAAATATTCCCTGTTGTTTTATCAACCATAAATACCCCTGAACCATTACAATCTAAATAAAAGTATTTCTTCTTTTCTTTTATATTAAAAGTGTATTCTTTGGTTAAACTTCCATCTTTATTAAAAAAACATTCGTTTAAACAACCCTCTCGCTTTAATCTTTCAACCTGACAGACATTTAAACCTTTAACAATCTCTTTTATTTGATTTTCCATTTTATAAATTTATAAATTGTGATAAATAACTTAAATTTAATTCTATAAACTTTTTTCTATGGTTTAAACTTCTGTTTATTTGTTCTGCTGTAATTCCATTTAATTTATTTTTTAATTCCTTACAAACAACATTTATAAGTTTATTTTCTGCTTTGTTTAAATTATGTTCTGCGACTAATAAAGGACAAAAATCTTTATTAAAATTTTCATCAATTAACTTTATTTTTATTTCTTCTTTTCTACATTCATTTATATAAATTTTAAAATCACAATCTTTTAATAAATAACTTTTGTTATCTGTTAAAACTATTGTTTGCTTTTCGCCTTTTCTCTTTTTACTTTTAAACTTATATTTATTTAAAACCTTATTTTGTATTTTCTCAACTTCGGGTTTTATAACTTCAATATTCGCCATATTTAAAAAAACTTCTTGTGCTGTTTTTATCATCTCAACAGATGGTTTAAAGTTTTTTGCTTCTTGTATCATTTTTAATAAAAGAATATTCTAAACTTCCTTCATCATCATTATTTAAAAACCATTGAACAGGACAATCATTTAACCAATCAAAAAATTCCTCTTTCATTCCTTTAATTTCCATTATTCTTTATTACCTCCTTCTAATTCTTTTAAACAATTAAGATTATTTATAATCCCTATTTCTTTACAAATAGCTTTAAATCTTTTAATATCTCCTTTAAATAAATAAGCCCTTATTCTCTTTTCATATTCTAAACTTCTATTTTTCATTTTAAAACCTCTTTTAATTCTTTTCTCATATTCTCATATTTAACTATATAAAAACATTTAGAATAATTATAATACCTTCCTAACAACTTTAAACCTTCCTTACAATATAACAAAGTATAATTTATATTACCATCTCTTAAACTAAAAACAGCATTATTCAAACCATAATTTAAAACTTTATTTATTAATCCTTCTCTTAATAAATCTAATTGTCTTTTATCTGGTTCTTTTATTATTTGATTATTCATTTTAAAACCTCTTTTAATTCTTTTAAATAATCTCTTCTTATTTTTCTATATATCTTTTTCCAAAGAGATTTATACTCTTTACTATACTTTTTGCTTAAAATATGTTTTGTTTCTAATCTTGCTCTACTTCTAAACTTATCTTGTTCTTCTCTTGTTAATTTTCCCCTATATTTTTTAATATGTTTCATTTTCTGATAGTATTTTATATTTTAATTTTAATACAAATTCCCTATTTTTTAATAATATTCTTTGTGCTTCTAATTCATTCATTTTTTTAATAAATTCTTCTTTATTCATTTTCTACTCCTATATTTATATAACATTAACTTAAACTTTCTTCTTAACTTCTCTAAAACTACTGCATAACTTAAACCTAATAAAGCAAATCCTATTAATAATAAAGGAATAGAAGTAAAAGGTATAGGAATACTTAAAACACTTAAACCAATTAAACACCAACCAACAACCTTAAACCTTTTCTTAGGTATTATAATAAACCCCTTTCCTTTGAGTTCGTCTATTTGTTTATTTCTATGTATTAAATCTTCGTAGTTTATTGTTTTGCTTTCCATAATATTATATATTTTTAATCCTTATAAACCTTTCGATATGGTGTATAAACTTTAGAATAGTAACATACTATTAGAGAGTTACAAAAGATATTTTCATTTATTAAACCTATTATGAAATTCAAAGGAGGCGATTTTTTCCCTATATAATATAGGGCTATTTCCATGAACAGATTTTTTAATAATAAATAAATAGGATTTGTTTTTTAAAAATCTCAAAATCTCAAAAAAATTTCAAATTTAAATGCCTTAATTTACCCCCCTAAGTGTTATCTAAAAATGCTCGAATGCCTAGTAAATGCCTAGATGTTGTTGTGGTTTGCAGCTATTGATACAAGTGCCTAGAAAAAAGACCCCTTTATCTTCCTCTACCATGGATGCCGTCATCTTTTACCTACATACACTACATTATATATTACTTTTGCAAGATGCAAATGCAAATAACCCTCTGAAACCCCCTTTTACCGACAAAATGCCTTCATTTTTTAGTTTTAACCAATCTCAAAGGAGACTTTCCATCAAATTTAGCACAAATTTTAGCTATTTGTTGAAAAGATATACTAAATTTGTAAGATTTAAGTAATTCATCTAGTTCCTTTAAGTTTATACTAGTATTTTTCTTTAAAAGGTATAATAACAAGTCTCTTTGACCTTTATACTTAGAAGTATTAGGTTTTTTATCAATTTTATTCTTTTTATTAATAGAAATATCATAAAATAAGTCTTTTATATCAGAAACATTCAATCTAAGTCTTTTAAATAATTCATCTTGAGTAAAAACAACTTTAAATTCATTATAAGTTAGATTTTTATATTCTTCTAACTTCTTTTTTATTAATTCAAGTCTTTCTAGTGGATTTAAATTCAAAAGAAATTTGTTTGTTATATTTTTATTATAGTATTTATTCATATTACATTTATAACATAATGTTTGTAAGTTAGAATCATCATTAGTGCCACCATCTTTAACAGAAACTATATGGTCTACTTCTAAAGAATTAAAATCTCCATTAGCTTCACAATTAACACATTTAAAATTATCTCTTTCAAGTATCTTCTGTCTCTTTCTTGGGTGTATTGATTTTCTTTGCATAATATCTTACTATAATAATAATTTATAAAGATTTATAGTAATTAAGTAGTAGTGTCAAAAATTACTTATCTTTTTTATCAAATTCTCCAAATCTAGCACAAATCTTACTAATTTGTTCAAGAGACATATTAAAATCATAATCAAATAACACTTCTGCTATTTCTTTATATGTTAGTTTAGTATATTTTCTAAATAACCACAACAATAAATCCCTTTGCTCCCTAAATCTTACTTGTGCAGAACTCATTGAGGTCTTTTCACTATCTGCTAATGCCTTTTCTTTCTTCTTTAGGTATCCTGCTAATACTTTTTCATCTCCAAGAGCAAATTTGCCATAGAATCTGCCTTTAAAATTAGTTCTTACAGTCTTATGGTTGTATGACATAGTCTTTTGACCTGCCAAAATTAAATATTTCTTCACTCTTGAGTTGTAAACTTTAAAATATCCTCTAGTTCCATTAGATTCATAAACATGTATCAATCCTTTTGTCCTAAACATAGCCATATACTTATCTAATAAGAAAATAGTTGGTAAAACAATTATAATAAATAGATTTTTCTGTCTCATCTGCATTGAAAGACTTACTAACACTCGATTAACAGGTGAAAGACTACTTCTTGAACTAAAACCAGTAAATGCTTCATCATAAATAATACATTGACCCTTTTTTGCTTTTAAAACTGCTTCTCTAAATTCTTCTGGACTAAAAACAACTCTACTTAGGTCTAAAGTTGGGTCTACATATTTTCCAAGTTGAAAAGCAAACCAAGATTTACCAGAATTATGAGTTATCACATAATCATTTGTAATATACCAAGAACTTTTACTATCTAGTTCAAATCCATATACAAATTCCTTTTTATTTGTTTTTATAACATCAATTGAACACCTATTTGAGGAAAGATAAAACATTGAAGAGTATCCACCCTTTCTTTTTAATTTAGTTGGCAATATTAAATTTCCCAAGTAAAAAGATATTTCATAATATGTTCCTATAAAACCTATCTTTTTTATTCCTTTTTTTATTTTTCTTATTCTTCCCCTTCCACCAAGACTTCTAACTAACAAATAAATATCTTTAGCTAATTGATTAGATTTTGTTATTATTTGAAAACTATTTGATTTTTTATTAAAATATCCATCTGTATCTATTAATCCTGCTAACAATCTTTTACGATATTCTAAATCTGAAAGCAATGCCTCTTTAGGAATAAATTTTTCTCCACTACCTTTTCCCTCAAGACCAAGAGAGGATAATTCTTTTGATAATTCTCCATTTAAACTAAACCTATATGTTTTTGCTTTACTATCTTTTTTTGAGGAAACACTGATTACATTATGATATTTTTCTATTTCTTTGATTATTTCTAAGTCTTCAGTTGTAATTCCTAAATTTCTATTTTTATGATTTAAAAATTCATTTTTGACATAATTTGTTTTGTGTTCACTTTGCCAAATTCTTTTTCCAGATTTTAAATTTCTAAAATGTCCTTTTGTTACACTATCTTTTTCATATTTTTTATTAATAATATTATATTCTTTTGAAAAAAAGTGTCCATCTCCTAAGAAGACTCCTAATGTATATGGTTCAATTCCACAATTAACAATTCCTTCAAATTTATTTATTGGAAAGGATAAAATTGTTGTCTGGTTTTTTTTTGAACATTTTTTACTTAGTTTTGAATAGTCTCTTGCAGAATAATGTTTTATTTCCCAAAAAGAATTTTTAATTTTCCTCTCTCCATTTATCCTTGGAAATCTCTTTCTATTTAATGGGATTTCATGATTATAAGAACAAGAATATAATTTCTTCTTTTCTCTATTCAATTGTTTTACATCATAAATTTCCTTACAAAACCACTTTGTTGTATTTAATACTTTTGAAAATACATTTGTTCCATCTTCTTGAGGAGATAAAACCGAATCTCCAACCTTAATATCCTCCACATTCTTCCATGAACCATTTGACATTAAAACTTTTTCTCCTTGTGGTTGACAACCTTCTCTTCCATCAACACAAATAACATAATCTTTATCTTCTTTACTTAATGCAGGTATAATTCTTTCATCTAAATTAGTTTTCAACCTAAGAGACATAGAATACTCAATCTTCCAACCTGTCTTTGGGTCTACAATCTTTACAAGTTTATTTCCTTCTCTTTTTGCCATGTTTAATCCATATCATCTCTATCATCTGAAGTATATGCAGTTCCTTTTCCTTGTTTGTTTTGTAATCTTCTTAGAAATAGATTTTTTTTATTTAATAATAAATATTGTAATGCCATTTTTTCAGATTCATCAACTTCTAATTTTTGAAATCCAGTTTTTTTATGATTTAAACTTCCTGTTTTATAAATTTGTAAATTTAATGCTTCCATTGCTTTATCTTCCTTTTCACCTTCTGCAACATCTCCTCCAAGTATTCCCCAAACAGCATCTAATTTTCTATTCCAAGTAACTAAATCACCTTTTGCCATTGATAAGAAAACATCTCTCCATAAATTCTCAATTGTAACATTAATTATTCCTGCTGCATTAATTTTAGAAATTTTTTCCTCTTCTGTCTCAGTTCCATAAGCAATTTTTCCAGCCATAATAATATATGTTAATCTTAGTTTATAAATAACGATTATAATGGATTATCATTAAACTTAATGATATGTAACCACTCTTTAGTTTACATAAACATTTAAATAAGAGTTGTTCCCTTTAACTATATGAAAGAAAAAGATACAACTTACTCATCAATTTGGTTATTTAGAAAGGATGGAAAACTTTATAGTGGAACAAAAGACCCAATAGCAAATATGAAAAATTTCAGACAAGTAAGAGGAAAATATTTTAGTGAATTTAATCCAACAGTAGCAGAAAATATAATTAATTTTTGGAGTGAAAAAGATGATGTAATATTAGACCCTTTTGCTGGAAGAACAAGATGTTTTGTTTCTGCTATGAAAGATAGAAAATATATTGGGTTTGAAATATCAAAAGAAGTTTGCGATAAAATTATACCATTAATAAATACAAATAAATTAAAAGAATATAAATATAAACCAAAGATAATAAATGAGGATTCATTCAATGTTGATAAATATATAAAAGAGGAGGTTGATTTTATTTTTAGTTGCCCTCCTTATTTTAATCTCGAAAGGTATGAATCTTGTGAAGGACAATTAAGTGATATAAAAGATTATAATAAATTTTTAGAAAGATATAAGCAAATACTAAAAAAATCAACTGATTTACTTAAAGAAAATAAATATTGTTGTTTAGTTGTTGGAGATTTTAGAAAAAACAAAAAATATTATACCTTTCATTTAGATAATATAAAAATTATGGAAGAGTTAGGTCTAAAACTTCATGATTTAGTTATTATTCAATCAGTTAGTTTTGATATTGCTAATAAAAGATTTGGAGGGTTAAAAAGATATTTAATGACTTCTAAAGTTCATGAATACCTTTTAGTTTTTAAGAAAAATGCCATATAAAAATATAGAAGATAGAAGAAGACACTATCAAAAAAATAAAGAAGAAATTAATAAAAAGAGAAGGGAGCATAGTAAAATTCCAGAGGTTAAAGAAAGAATAAGAGAACAAGATAAGGAATGGAGAGAGAAAAATAAGGATAAAATATTAAAATTAAATAAAATTTATAGTAAAAAATATAGAGACAAAAATAAAGAATTAGTATTTAATCATTATGGAAGAAAATGTGCTTGTTGTGGAGAAAAAAATCCAGCATTTTTGACAATAGACCATATTGATGGAAATGGAACAAAACATAGAAAGAAAATACATAACCAAATTTATCCTTGGTTAGTAAAAAATAATTTTCCAAAAGGATTTCAGGTTTTATGTTTTAATTGTAATTGGGGTAAATATTATAATAAAGGTATTTGCCCACACAAAGACAAGTAATTTTTGACACTACTTTAAAGTGTATTCTATAATCGATATTTATAAACCCATTTTACTAAACTTATATATGAAAATTAATAGTTTGTCAATTCTTTTAGGGGGTGGTATCAGATGCTGGGAAATATTATAGGCGGATTCATTGTGATTTTAGTTGGTACTGCATTGCTCCCAACTGTTGCACAACAGGTTGGTACAGCACAAGTAGACGGTAATGTTACAGGAGCTTCAGACACATTAGTTGGATTAACTACTCTGTTCTTCGCACTTGCAATTGCAACTTCTGCAATTGGAATCGCTGCTCAAGGTTTAAGAAATAGTGGATTGATTTAATTAGGTAGGTAACTTAATGAACACAGGTGAAAAAAATATACACGAGATAAAGGGTGAAACCAAAAAGGCACTTAGTTTATCAGTCGTTATGTTTGGAGTAGCCATCTTTTCTTTTTTATTTTTAATTTCTTTAGTTAGTGCTGAAATTGAAGTTGGAACTTCTGGGGATGTTGGGGTTGATTTAAACATTCCAACACAAATAAATTATACTCAATCTAATGTTAATAATTCAGAGTATCTTCAAGGATATACTCCAACAACATTAAAAGATTGGATTCAAGGATTATTTAATTCTGTTTATTGTAAATTAACAGGTTGTGAAATGACTGGAAATATAACAACAACAGGAAATGTTACTGCTGATTATTTCTTTGGAAATGGAAGTCAATTAACAGACATAACTCTTTTAGAAACTGACCCATACTGGCTTGCTAATTATTCTGACTTCTTAGATATATCTGCTTGGAATGATAGTGGACTAATACAAGATTGGAATTCAACTGGATTAATACAAAATTGGAGTGTTGATTTATCTTCTTATCTTACTTCGGAAGATTTATGGAATGCAAATTATTCAGATTTTTTAACTGTGTCTTCTTGGAATGATACAGGTTTGATTAAAGATTGGCAACCAGATATTGTTTCAGCAAATACAACACTTTATAATTGGGTTGTTGGACAAAATTATTTAACTTCATTTACAGAAACTGACCCTTTCTGGACAGCAAATCAAAGTTCTTATTCAACAAAAACTGTAGCTGATACTCTTTATGCTCCAATAAATTATGGAGATAATTGGAATAAAACTTATGCTGATACTTTGTATTATGCAATAAATAATCCTTCTGGATATTACAATATTACAACTGCTCCAATTTATATCAATGATACCTTCGCAGGAAACTACTCAACTTATCTAACTTTATTCAATTGGAATAAAACTTATGCAGATACACTTTATCAACCAACTGGAAGTTATTTAACTTCTGAATCAGACCCTCTTTGGAGTTCTAATTATTCTGCTTATAATTCATCTTGGAGTTCAACATATAATTCAACATATAATCTATGGGCATATAATCAAACAATTCCAGCAATAACTTATGCAGATTCACAAGATATTGTTTTCAATAACTCAATTGCAGCTTATGTTAATTCACAAGATATAAGATTCAATAATTCTATTAAAAATTATGTAGATGCAACTTTCTTGACTTCATTTACAGAAGTTGACCCATTAGCATATAATGGAACTCTTGCGTATAATTCAAGTTTAGCAAATTATTATTTAGCAAGTAACCCATCAAATTTTATCACAGATGGAAATACAAACTGGGATAATTCATATGGATTTATCAATTGGGGTAATGCTATAAATGGAACTTTAGTTTTAGCTTCAGACTTATCAAATTATGCAACTAATGTTAAAGTTGATAGCCTTGGAAATTGGACTTTAGATAAAACAAGTTACTCAACAACTTCTCAAGCAAATGCTTTATACTATGCAATAAATAATCCAAGTGGATTCTATAATTCAACTGATTTCAGTATTTCTAATTATGTTTTAACTTCTGCTTTAGATTATTATACAGATGCAGATATTGATGGAAGTGAATCTGCTTTTACTGGATGGGATAAAGATGCGAGTGATGATTTAGAACTATCAACAATATTGGCTTTTAATTATTACAACTCAACAGACTTTTCAATTTCAGATTATTTAACAAAAGCATTATGGAATACTAACTATACAGCTAATAATGATTTATGGTTAGCAGATACAAATACTCAACTAAGTGATGGAGATATTTCTGCATTTGGTTATATTAAATCTTATACTGAAACAGACCCTTATTGGTTAGCTAATTATTCTGATTTTTTAACTATCTCTTCTTGGAATGATACAGGTTTAATTCAGGATTGGAATGCAGATAATTATATTAAAGATTGGAATTCAACAGGATTTATTAAAGATTGGAGTTATGTTGATACAGATACTTGGGACACTTCTTGGTTGTCTAATTGGACAGCATACAATTCTTCATGGAGTCCAGATGGTTATGAGGCAGATACTGATACATTTGCAGGAAACTATTCAACTTTCTTACCTTTAACAGACAATTCTATAGCTAATGCTTTACATAGACATAGTGAATTAGTTGCTTCTGATGGAGCACCAGACCCTGCTTTAAGTGTTGATTCTATTGGTAGAGTCGGCATCGGGACGACGGGTCCAACAGCAAAATTAGAGGTTGATGGAACTGCAACAATAAATAATCGTTTTACAGTCAATGCTACTCAAATATATACTAATGCAAATAATGAAAATTATAACACTCTAAAAAGTGATTACAGGGCAGGAGGCAATGGTTATAGTATTACTGGAACATTAATAGACTCAAGGTTTAGCACTAATTCTGCTAATATCTTAAATACCTATGGATTGAGAATAACCAATGCTGTTTCTGGAACTTATACAGGAACTAATGCTTATGGATTATATGTAGAACAGCCTACTGGGGCAACAAATAATTATGGGGCGTATATAAATGGAAATGTAGGAATAGGAACGACGGCGCCAGGAACAAAAGCAGAAATTAAAAGAATAGAAACTGTAGAAAGGACAACCTATTCAGACATCTTAACTATAAATGCTGATGCAACTACCAATCCTTATTCCGGTCACGGAGGTGGCATATTATTCAAGGGACAAACGTATAGTGCGGGAGGCGGAGATGTTGCCTGGGCAAGAATAGGTTCACGCTTAAATGATTTTTCTGCAAATAGAGCTGGTTCAAGCTTGTTTTTTGATGTTTCTCCTCTGGATGACGGCGTATTAAGTAGGGCAATGACAATATATTACAACGGCAACGTCGGCATCGGGACGACGGGACCTTTAGCGAAGTTAGATATTAAAGGAAATGATTATTATACAGATATAGGTATTAATTTAGGTGTAAACTCAGCTAGACAGTATGGAATTACTGCAACAGGTTTTGCAGGTGGAAGATACAATCTAAATATAGCAAATATAGACCCTGCAAATGTATATGATGTTTCTTTTACAAATAACGGCAACGTCGGCATCGGGACGACGAGTCCAGATTTCAAACTTCAAGTTAATGGAGATATAGTCCCAGAAACAAATGCAACCTTTGATTTAGGAACAAGTTCTCTTGCTTGGGATAATGTTTATGCCGTAACTTATAATGATTTAACTCCTGCTTGGAAGATTTCAGATGGTTCTGCTTTAGATAAAATTAAAGAAATTAAAAATAAAGATAACAAAATAGACCACACTTCTTATCCTGTTAAATTAAGAACTAAAAATTATGTGGTAGAATTTGAAGGAACAGAATGTGGGCAAGATATAGAAAATATAACAGGATATCAACAAATTTGTACTGAAATAATTAATGAAACTACTAAAGAAATAATTGGAGAAACTTGTGAAGATACAGATGAACCAATTTATGGACAAAAATGTTGGATTGTAAAAAATAAAAAATCTATTAAAGTTGATGAAAGTTTGAGTGAAATTGAGCAAAAGAATTATGTTGCTAAAGAATTAAATGTTACATCAGAAGAAGTCAGCAAAGCAGAAATTCAATATACAAGAAATCTTGGAGGAGTGGTTACAATGATTTTAAGTTCAATTAAAGAATTATTTGATTGGAATACAGAGCAAGATGATAGAATCAAACTCTTAGAAAATGAAAACACTTTACTTAAATCTGAACTATGTTCTAAAGATAATACTTATAGTTGGTGTGGAGGTTTACAAACAAAATGAAACAATATTTACTACCTATTAGTGTAACTTTTGAGGGGTTACAAGTAGAAAGATTTATAAATTATGTAAATGGACTTTCGGTTATGGAACAAGAAAAACTAAGCCAAGAACTTGAACTGTTTAAAAAGCATTTGGTTTTAAATTACTCTTTAAGAAACATAACTATCAATGCACATTTAGAAAACATTAAAAGAATGTTAAAGATTTTAGAAAATATAAATCCAGAAAAAGAAGAAGTAACAGATTATGTTTATGAAATAAGAAACTCAAATAAAAGCACTTCCCATCAATGCAATAATATTTCTTCAATAGAAAAATATATGGATTTCAAAAGAAAATTAGTTAGGTATGCAAAACCAAAAAGACAAAGAAAATTAATAACAGACACATTAACAGAAGCAGAAGTAAGCAGAATGATTCAATCTTGTAAAAATATAAAAGAGAAGGCTATGTTCACCACTTTAGCATATAGTGGATTAAGAAATCGTTCTTTCTGTAATCTTAAATTAAGAGATGTTGATTTTGGAGACAACACAATTATAGTAAAAAAAGTAAAAGGGAATAAAGAATATTTAGCAAACATATCTTCTGAATGTATAAAAATTTTACTAAATTACATAGAAAAATATCCAAGAAAGTTAGACGACTACTTATTCACAACAAAAGTAAGAAATAATCAATACACTGGTTCAGATATTAGAAAATTAGTGAAAGTCCTTGGAGAAAGAGCAAAAATAGAGAAAAAAATATATGTTCATCTTCTTCGTCATAGTCTTTCTTCAAATATGTTAAATCGTGGAGCAAATATTATAACAATAAAAAACCAATTAGGTCATTCATGGTTAGCCTCAACAGAACAATACTTAAATTCATTTCCACAAAGAATTAAATCGGAGTATGAAATATATAAACCATCATATATATAAAATGAAAAATAAAATATATTTAATTTTAATGCTTGGAATTTTCTTAATTAGTTTTACTTCTGCAAGTTGTCCAGATGGAGATGATTGTATTGGAAAAGTTAAATTAGATAATTCAATAGAAATTTATCAAACTTGTAATAATTGCACATATTGTAATTTTACAAAAGTAAAATATCCAAATAAGGAAGTTTTCTTATCAAACATAATAGCAAGTGAAGATGGAACTTATTTTTATAGTAATATTTTAGGAGGAAATAATTCAGAATTAGGAGAATATGAATATTGTTATGATTGTGGAAATGCAGTTGAAAAAGAAACAGGATGTTTACATTACTTAGTTACACCTACAGGATTTATAGATACATTAGGATTCTATATAGTTTTATTAGTAGTATTAGGAGGAATAGTAGTTTTAGGATTCTCAATAAATGAAGCATGGTTTGTAGTTCTTGGTGGATTAGGATTCATTATGTTAGGAATTTATTCTATAAATTTTGGAGTTGTAGGATTTAGAGATATGTTTATGACATGGGGATTAGGTCTATTTGAAATAGCAGTAGGAGCAATACTTTCAATAGGAGCAGGAATACAAAAATTATATTATGATTAACATCTATTATAATCGACATTTATAAACCCTATTATCATATATTATCATGGTTAAGGGGGCGATACAAATGGAAATTAGAACAGTTCTAGTAAGAAAGGATGGAGTCAAACATGTATTTATACCAAAGAAATCAAAGATTCAGGGAGGAGAACAGGTGTTAATTACAAATAATTTAAACTTGATAAATAAATTTAAAAGGGAGGAAAATAAATAATATGGCAGAAGAAAAAACAGAAGTTTCTAAAGAAGAAGTTAAAAAATCAAAAGAGAGATACGAAGTAGCTCAAGTTGTTACTGAAACAGGATTAGCTATTAAAGACAACAACACAGAAAAAGTATTCACTCAAGAAGATTTATTTGTAGAAGTCTTAAACAAATTAGATAAAATAGAAAGAGCAATAGCATGATTGGAATTGTCTTCAATTTTGGAACTGAAATAGTTGAGGTAAGAATAAAAGATAATAATTTATTCTTTAGGACTTCTCAATTTCAAAACTTTGGAGATATTGATGGGATTAAATTAAATAAGGTTGGGGTGTTGAAAGAGTTTCCAGATTTAAAAGACAATGAAGATTGGCAAAATATTGCAAGACAAAGATTTAAAGATAAAATAAAACAAATGAAAACAGAAAGAGAACAAGCAGATTATGTGATTAGTGATTTACAAAAATTTGGATATGCTTGTTTGTGGGAACAAGTTCAAGGTTTCAGACCAAAAAAATTAAATTAAAATGAAAAAAGATTTTATACAAGACATACTAATAAATTTATTAGCAAAAAGGAAAGAAAGAGTAAAAGATGATAAAGTAATGAAAAAGAATTATGAAAATCTTTCTTTAGTCGAAAGAAATGCTTATGAAGAAATAGTAAGAAGAAAAGATAGTTCTCATTTTTATATATTCACAGCTCCTTTTTATGCAGTATTTTATTTAGGATTATTTGGATTAGTAATGAAGTATGCCTTTAGTATGGATATTTTAATATTATTAAAAACACCAGTAATATTAATCTTAGGATTTATTCCAATATTCTTTTTAGCATGGATGTTTTTCTTACTAATAAATTTAATAGAATTAAATCATTTAAAGAGAGACATACTCTTAAAAAATAAATGTGGCTAAGGATATTAAAATAAAAAGAATGAAAAAGAAAGAACTATCAGAAAAACAAAAGAAGCACTTAGATGAATTACATAAAAAATATAAAGGGAAAGACCATACACTATGGAAAGGTGGAACAAGGAAACATGGAAAATCAGGATATATTAGGGAAAAGTGTCCAAATCATCCAAATTGTGATGATAGAGGATATATTTTACAGCATAGATTAGTAATAGAAAAACATTTAGGAAGAACATTATTATTAACAGAAGTAGTGCATCATATAAATGGAAATACTTCAGATAATAGAATAGAAAATTTAATGTTATTTTCAAATAATTCAAAGCATAGGTCATTCCATAAAAAACAAAGGGGAGAGATATGTGGCAAGAAAATTTAATACAAAACTTATTAGTATTCCTTATATTAGGTTCACTAATTGTAATTGTCTACTGCAAAGTAGCAAAGAAAACTTTAAAAGATTTAATATTAGATATTCGTGGAGGAATGGAAGATGAATAAATTATTAGTAGTTATATTATCTATCTTAGGTGGAATAGAAACTGTATTTTATATTTTCACACCAATAGCAATAGTTGTTCTTTGGACTTCAATAGTTGGATTTAATAATTGGACTTCTTACTTCTTTTATGGAATGGGAATACTAGCAACAATATTTAGAGGAATTAAAATAGGATGGATGACTAAATAAGATGACAGACGAAAAAAAAGTAGAGGACATGTCTGAAGAAGAAGCATTAATGAAATTAGCACAAGCAATGAAAGATAATGCACCAACACAAGAGGATAAACAAAATGTTCATGTCTTTTTAATGAATGTAGCAACAGCAGATGATACAACTAAAACAGGAAATCTAAGAGATGATAAAGATTTTAGTGAATTAGGTATTCCTTCATACACAGTAAGAGGAGCAAAGAGTATGGCTTTAGTTGCAGAAAAAATTATGGATAATGATTACTTTAAAGATTATTTTCAAAAAGAAGCAGAAATTACTTTAGCTACAAGTCTAAGTAGAGAAGGATTCTTAGTAAAACAAGCTACAGTTCAAACGAAACAAGTTGCTGATGTCACGAAACGAAAGAAAATAAATAAGGGATGGTTTAAGGAAAAAACAGAAGAATCTGGAGGAGATACAACTCAAAATTAAAATGAATAAAAACAAAAGGGAGGTAAAATAAATGGGGATACAAGAAGATTTGAAAGATATAAAAAAATTTATGAGCAAAGATGATGTTAAAGATAAGGAAAAGAAATTTAGATTTCCTTTTGGAAAAAAGGTAGGAAGAAGTCAAAAGAAGAAAAACTATTTAACAGTTCTCTTATTAAATGAAAATGGAACATACAATTTTAAAAAATATCAAATAAACGAACAAACAATAATGCACGAATTAATTCCAAGACTTGCAACTACAGGACATGTAATGTTTAATAAGAAAGGAAACCCAATGGTTATCTTACCTAATTGGAGTGTAGAACCTTTTAGTCCTAAATCGCACTTTGAAAAATCATTAGAAGATGGAAGTAATAAAAAAGGATTTCAAATACTAATGAATAAAATGAAGTCTGAACAACTTAGTGCTAAAAAATCAATGGGTAATGTTCTTAAATGGGTAATCGGATTAGTAATAGCAGCAATAATTGGTTATGCTTTATTAACAGGAGGAGCATAATTTGGGATTTCAAAAAGTTAGACATGATGCTGGAGAAAACATAGTAAGAATAAAAATAGAAGATGAAACTAGAAGAATAATAGATACTTGGGTTTTAATGATTTCAGATTTACCTAAATGGTTTAAAAGTATAAAAGAAAAGTATGGTTTAACTTCAGAAAAACAGCAAAAAGATTTAGAGTGGTTAAGATAATTCTTATAAAATTTATTATAATCGACATTTAAAAAGGTATTCTACATGTAGTCTTTATGAAATTAAAAGATTTTCTTGGAAAAGTAATAGAAAATAAAAGTAATAAACAATTTAATACAAGTTTTAAAAAAGGAAAACTAAAAGAAATTGGAAAAACTCCTGAAGATTTTTTAGATATGAAAATTGATTTTAAATTAAAAAAGATATTATTCGAGGATTAAAAGGAGGTATAATAAATGGTAAATGATAAAATAAAAACAAAAAAATTGAACGAAATAGTAAAAAAACTTGAAAGTATGAAAAAGAAACAATACTCTAGTAGAGAACTGAGAAATAAAAACCAAATGATGAATCGTTTAGATAGAATACAAGATAGAGATTTAAATAGAAGAATAAGTTTAACACAAGATAAGATAAAAAAAGATAAGATAAAAAAAGATAAATCATTTTTAGATTCTTTTTCATTTAATGAAGACGACCAAAGTGAAGATGAAGATATTTTAAAGATGTTTGGAATAAAGAAAAAGCATAAAGTTCAAAAACATAGAGGAGGTTTTTGGACTAGATAAGATGAAAACAAAATATATCCTAATGCTTGGGATTATGGTTTTATTAGTTGGTGGTATAGGATTAATATTTTATAATCCCCCAGAAAAAATAGATTGTAATTCTTATGGAGCAATATACCTTAAAGCATCTGAATTAGATAAAGCATCTGAAATAGCAGATAACAAAAATGTAATTGTAGTTATACCAGAATTAAATCAAGTAATCGGAAGAACTGAAATTTTAAATTGTCCTAGCTTTGATTATGCTAGATATATAGAGGGAATATAAAATGGGAATAAAAGAATACTTGGCGAGGAGAAGAGCAAGGAGAAAAGGGAAAGTTATAGATTTACCAAAATATTATAAGCCATCTGAAAGTGGAAGTATGCCGGGAGGAACAAGTGGTTATGTTTCAACATCAGACCCAAGTATTCCGGGAGCATTCGAAGGATATACTTCTGGAGGTGGAGGAGGTGGAGGTGGAATTAGCACAACAACAAGTTCAACAAGTCAATTATCAACTAGAACACCAACTACAACACCAACAACAAGCACAACTACAACTTATAAAGATATTCAATTACCAACAACACCATCAAGAGAAATACAAACACAACAACAAATAAGAGCAGGAGAAATCTACGACCCTCGAACTGGAACTTATCAAACATCTACTTATGGTTATGGTGCTGGTGGAACTGCAATTCAAAGATATCCAACTTATGAAGAACGAAGAAGAATACAAGAAGCACAAGATAAAGGAGAATTAGGTTATCAATTAACAGGATATTCTCAAAAAGATTATGAAGAATTAAAAGGTTCACAAGATAAAATTAGTAAAATTTCTATAGAATTAGAAAAATCAAGTAAAGAAATAGAAAAAACACAAGAAAGATTTGAAAGTGATTGGAAAGGATATATTAAAAATAATGAATTTGTAGGAACAGAAAAAGAATATGAAGTATACAAAAATAGTTATAATAAATTAGATAAAGAATTAGTAAAATATAATAAAGAAAGAATTAGATTAGAAGGTAACATAAAAAGATATGAAAAAGTTGGGGGAACTATTTCTAAAGAAGGTTATATAGAAATGCCAAAAGTAAATATTGGTGGTGGAAAAGCAGGAGCAATAGTTGGTGCTTATGCTTTTGGAGGATTTGGAGCATTAACTAAAGATGTTGGAAAATATAAAGGAAAAGATGTTTCATTAGAAAAATTTAAAGGATTATATTCTCCTAGTCTTGGAGTTCAAGCAAGTGCAGGAGTTGGTTTCTTTGCAAAGACAGGTAGTCAAATAGTAGGAGAAAGATTTGGAATAGCATTAGGTAGGGAAAAGAAATACACAATAGCAGAAGAAAAACTAATACCAGAGAAAACTTTTGAGGGAATTTATAAACCACAATTTGGAACAGCAACAGAATTTGACCCATTAACTGGAAGAGCAAAAGCAAAGTATGAAGATGTAACAATTAAAGCCAGAACAAGACCACAATTATATTTTACTGGAGAACAATTAGGACAAGCAACTGGAGATATTTTAGGAGGAGTTGGAGAAGGTTCAAAATATGTAGTTCCTCTTGCTGGTGGTATTTTCTTTGCTAGTGAAGTTACAGAAAGTGTAAAAGAATCTGGAGGAGTTAAAGGATTCATTAAAGAAAAACCAGTTGAAGCAGCATTATTAGGTTCAATAGTTTTAGGAGGAGCAGCTTATGCAGGTGCAAAATATTTAAAAGCACCAATAGCAGTTAAAACAGCAGGAAAACTTAGAGTAACAACAAGAGCAGATAAAATTTTAGGTGCGAGAGTTAGATTAAGTAAAAGAGGAATATCATTAAAACCTTCTGAAAGATATTTAAAAGAAGTTACAAGAGAAGTAGTAAAAAAACCAAAGGTATCATTTGTAGAAGCTGGACAAAAGAAAATAGTAGATGGAAAAGTAATACAAAAATCATATCCAATAATTGTAGAAGAACCAGCAATAGTAAAAGAAACAACTCTTTTTTCAAAATTAGGGAAGAAAAGATTCGGAGAAAAAGTAAGTAAAATAGTAGAGATAAAATATAAACAACCTAAAATAACATCTCCTTTTGCAGACAAACCAATAATTGCAGGTAAACCATTTGTATTAAGAACTCAAAGATTAGGAAAAACTGGAAAATTGGGAGAACCGAAATATACATTTGTAAACCAAGAAGGAAAATTTGTTCCAGTTGAAGATATATCTAAATTATCTAAAGTTGAACAATATGCTTTATTAAAAACAGTAGAAAAAGGAAAGTTAGGTGGAGCACCAATAAAACAAAAAGAGATTTTAAAATTCTTAAAAGAAGAAGAACAAATACAATTAGGGATTAGTAAAGAATTAGTTCTTACAAAACCAGTAGGAAAAACAACTGCACAATTTCAAAAAGCAGCAATAGTAAAAGAAGTAAAACCAATTGGAGATGTAAAAGTATATGATGTTATGGTTGGTTCTAAAGATATATCTAAAACATATCCAAGAGCAGTAGGAGATGTAGGTTTAATCAAAGGGAAGTATTTAGAGTTTCCTCAAATAGATAAAACAACTTCTGATGTAACAACAATTATTTCTTCTAGTGGAAGAAGAACACCATTAAGTTCAACATTTGAATTACAAAAAGTTCAAGCATTAAAATATATTCCAAAAAAACTAACACCAACTAAATTATTAAAACCTACAATGGAAGTTAAACCTACTCAAGTAGAATTACCTTTAATGGTAGGTGGAACTGGATTAAAAGAAATACCTTATGCAAGAACAGGTTTATATGAAACACAAGAAGGAGTATCTGCAATTCAATTAAAAGGAACACTTCAACCACAATATACAGAAATTAAACAAAGAGAAGTTCAAATAACTAGTCCATCAGTTACATCAATACTTAAACCAGCAATAAAAGAAATAGAAGAAACAAAATCTATACTAAGTATTAAACCAACACAAGAATTTATTCAACCACAAAAAGAAGTTCTTAAAGAAACACAATTATTTAAACAAGTTCTTAAACAAGCACAAACATTAAAACAAGAATCTTTATTTAGACAAGCTCTTAAACAAAAACAAGCAATAAAAATAGAACAACCAATTAAAATAAAACCAGTATTTAAATTAGGAGATGCTATAGATAAAGTAACTAAGATGGCAAAGGAGCGACCAGAAAAGTTTGAAGCATGGGGAAAAGTATTAGGAAAAGAAAAGAAATTAGGAACATTTGGAACTAAATCAAAAGCAGAAGAAAAATTAGGTAAATTTATTAGAAAAGAATTATCAGCAGCAGGATTTATAACAAAAGCTGGAAAGAAATTAAAAGCATCAGAAATAGAATTATTAAAAAAGAAAGAATTTAGACCAAGTAAATTAAGTGAGTTCTTGGTAATTGAAAGGAAAGAAAAAAGATTAAGAAAAGCTGGAACTGGAAAAATAATTCAAGCATTTAGAAGTAAACCACTTAAAGGTAGGAGGAAAGGGAAGTCTCTCTTTGGGATTTAAATGAAAGATGAACAAAAAAGGACAGTTAATTATAGTAACATTTTGTATAGCGTTAGTAGTAGTAATATTAGCATTAGCGTTGGCACCAGCATTACAAAGTCAAATAACTGATGCAAGAAATGTTTCAACAAATAGTTCAGTAGGATTAAATTGTGATAATGAAAGTATTTCTAATTTTGATAAAGCAACTTGTGTAGCAACAGATATTACTTTACCTTATTTTATAGGATTTTTATTATTTATGGCAGGAGCAATCGCCATGGGGAGAATAATATTTTCAGAATGATAAATAAAATTATAAGAGGAAAGAAAGGGCAAACATTTGGAATAGCAATTTTGTCAAGCATAATTATTTTCATTATAGGAATTATGTGTATTAACTTTTTAATGCCAGAAGTTTCAACAGCAAGAACAGATTTGAATTGTGCAAACGCAGGAGACATAACTGATGGAACAAAGTTTTTATGTTTACTGGTTGATGTTCAGGTGCCTTATTTTATTTGGTTAGTATTTAGTATTTCACTTGGAGCAATATTAGTGAGGATGAAAATATGAAAAAGTTATTATTAACATTAATACTTGGAATACTTTTAATTAGTTCAGTTAGTGCTATGGATTTTGATAACATAAAATCTTTTGATGAAAGCATTGGGAAATATGGAAAGTATGAAATTAGAAATAGTGTTTTAGGAATCCCTTTCTTACAATTAAGTAAGGTTGCAGAATTAGAATTAAAAGAAAACACAGAAGTTTGTGGAGCAAATTGTGAAGCCATAAAAGAAATAACTCTTTATGAAACAGGAAGTTTAGTAGATAATGTAAGATTTTATAATCTTGATGGGGAAAAAGAAACTTTAACAAATATAGATGGTTATGATTTTTATGTTCAAGATGGAATAGAACAAAAAGAAGTAGATGATTATAAAATTCAATGTGAAGATGTTTATGTCCCAGAAAATAAAACAACCCAAAAGGTATGTCAAAATGTTAAGGTTGGAAATCACAAAGAAGAAGTGCCTAAATGGATTAAGATAAATTTAGGACAAGAATTTGAAGCAGGAACTTATCAAGTAAAATTAGAAGGACAAAAAGACCCCAGCGAAACTATTGACTGGCAGATTAAATCAAATGGAATTTGGACAGAAGAATGGGCAATTTGGGGAGTAGAATCTGGATTAGTTTCCTATTATAAATTAGATGAAACTTCAGGAACAGTTGCAAAGGATGAACTTAATTTTCTCAATATGAGTATGACAGGAAGTGGAAGTTGGGTAGAAGGAAAAATTGAAAATTCTTTTTATTCCTCGGAAGCGGGGGAATATTTAAATGCTACAAGGAATTTAACACAAACATGGACAATATCATTATGGACTAAGATTCCGCTTACAGATGCACCTAGAGATATAAATAACAATATGTTCGTCATCCGGATATATGCAAATAATACAATTTCACTTATGTTAGCTACACCAACTTGGGAAATCTTTTCCACAAATGAAACTTTTACAGATAATGTCTGGGAACATATTGTTATTCAATTTGATAATGATGATAATGTTGGAAAATTATATTTGAATGGAGAGCTTGTTCTTTATGAAACTTATTCAGATGGTTATGTTGCAGAACTTGCTGAGACCCAATTTCCAAGATATCTTGGTTGGCCTGAGATACTTATTGATGAAATAGGAATTTGGGATAGAACATTAACTTCTGATGAAATTTCTGAGTTATATAATTCTGGGGATGGGCTTCCTTATGAGGGTGGATTTGTTTTAAATTCACCAGCAAATAATTATGTTTCTTCAAATGCAGAAGTTAAATTTAATTGTTCATATGATACAAGAAGTGCTTTAACAATAACAAATATGTCTTTATGGACAAATGAAACTGGAAGTTGGGAATTAGGGAATGTTACAACAGGTTTAAGCGGAACTACAAATACAGAAGTTTGGAACAGGACTTTTTCAGATACAGATACTATTTTATGGACTTGTCGGGCTTGTGAAAGTGATAATAGTTGTTCTTTTTCCCCAGTAAATAGAACCTTAATTATTGATACTTCTCCACCTTTAATTAATGTTGAAACTCCGAGTGGAACTTTTGATTATAGAGTAGTTGGAGACAATGAAACATTAAATGTAACTTTTACAGATATTAATTTAGATTCTTGCTGGTATAATTACAATGGAACAAACATAACAATAGAAGGATGTCAAACAGGAATAAAAAATTCAACAAACTTCACACTTGAAATAGGAAATACAAATATGACTGTTTGGGCGAATGATAGTGCAGGAAATTATAACTCAAGTTTTATTGATTGGGATTATCAGGTTTTTGAAAATAATAGAATATACAATTCAACTACTTACGAAACAGCAGGAGAAGTTTTTTCAATAAACGTAACAGCAAATTCAAGTTTAACAGATGTAAAATTGGTTTATAATGAAACTTCATATTCAACAACAAAATCAGGAAGCGAATACAATGTGACAATTCAAATTCCAGTCGGAGTAACAAATAATACATTTTATTGGAACTATACTTATGCTGGAACTTATATTAATTCAAATTCAACAAACCAATCTATTGCCTTGACTTATTTTTCTCCATGTAATTCAACTTATCCAGCAGATTTCTTAAACATAACTTTCAAAGATGAAGACGATTTAAGTAGAATAAATGCAACGATTCCAACTTCAACTTTTATTTATTATTTGGGAGACGGGACAGTAAATAAAACTTTAACTTATGTTAATAATACTGTAAATGATAATTATGTTTTTTGTGCAACCCCAACAGATAGAACTCTTTATGTAGACCCTTATGTTCAATATAAACAAGGAACTTCTTATCCTCAAAGAATTTGGGATGCTGTGGCACAAGATTATACTAACACAATAACAGAACAAATATTATATTTATTAAAATCAACAGACGGAATTTATGTAACATTTCAAGTAATTAATTCAGCAAATTCAGTATTAAGTGGTGTAGAAGTAAAAGCAGTAAGGGAAATAAGTGGTTCTGATGTTCAAGTAGGAATTGGAACAACAGGTGCAGATGGAGGAGTAACTCTTTGGTTAAACCCAGATTTTGAACACGACTTTACATTTACTAAATCAGGATTTACAACATTAGAAACTAGCTTCTCCCCAACACAATCAGCTTATACAATTACTTTAAGTGGAGGAGATGGTATAACAGATAGTTATTTTAGAGGAATTACTAGTAGTGTTCTTCCAACAGATTCATCACTAACAAATGACACAGCATACGACTTTGGTTTTTATTTAACTTCAAGTTTCTGGGATTTAACAAGTTATGGATTTGATTTAAGATTAAAGAATGGAACAATTATAGACGGAGATACTACAACTACTTCAGGAACTCAACTAACTAAAAATTATAATGTTAATAATCAAACAATAATTTACTTAGATTACTATTGGTTAATAAATTCAACTTACACAAATGGAACAGCAAGATGGATTGTTTATAATACAGATAAAACTCAATGGAGCATATCAACTTTCTTTACAGATTTAGATACTTACCTTGATTCAGGGTTCTTTGGAATAGATGACTTTGGAAGATACTTAATAATATTTATAGTTATATTCTTTACAATAGGAATAATGTCTTATAAATTTGGATTTACAAGCCCAATAAATATATCTGTAATGACTTTCTTAATAGTATTCTTCTTTGATGTTGTAATAGAATTAATACCAACACTTTCAGTATTTGGTGGAAATGAAGTAGAACATTTATTAACTTTTGTAACTGGATTAATTATGGTCATGTTAGTAATGAGGGAGTTTCAAAAATGAAATTAGGAAGTTGGTTAGTTATGCTTACTGCATTGATTATGTTTTTATCATTGTTAGGATTACCAGCAGGTTTAGATGGAATATTAGATACAGTTGGAATAAACATTAATCCAGATACTTCTCAAATAACAAGTATAGATATGGAAGGTTCAAGTTTCTGGTCAGAATTATTTAATGGAACATCAGGTATTTTAATTTTATTAGGAGGAGCAGCAATTATTACTATTGGACTTTTTGCAAGAGGTTATGACCCTAGTCTAGTAATTTTACCTTTTATAGTTACAGTAGCAGCATTATATATTTCAACCTTTTGGGGAATAATTAAATTAGTAATGGATTTACACCAAGCATGGATGACATCAATTGTAGGACTTATTTTTGGTTCACTAGCAGTTGGCTTTGTGATGTCTTGTGTAGATTATTTTGCTGGCAGGTGATTTTAAAAATGAAGAAAATAATAAATAAAAACAAAATGGAGAAAAAATGGACTTTATCGAACCCTTAAATTTACAGGTTTGGCTCCTGCAGATTTTCGCGGGAACACCAGAAATATTTGCAGCTATTGCTTTATTAGTTATTACTAGTTTAGCAGCATATTTTAGAATGACTTTAATAGGATTAGTATTCATAATTGCAATGTTCTTACTTATGTTTTCAGGATTTATTGATTCAGTTTTATTAATACTTATAGCAATAATAGGAGGTTTAGCAATAGGTTTTTTCTTTGTAAGAATTTTCACAAGGTAATCGACATTTAAAAACCAATAATACATGTAAATAGAATGGGTCTTATACAAAACTTAATAAAGGGAATGGGTGAAAACAAAAAAGAACTAAAGCAAAAGTTTAAAGATGCCCAACAAGACCTTAAAATTCAAACAATGTTAGAGGAAAGACAGAAATCTGCTAATCAAAGAGAGCTAGAAAGATATGTTAAAGAACAAGATGAAAAAGAAATTACAATGCACTTAGAAAAGATTAGAAAAAAACAAAGA
>Ga0222658_1000170_pt1 | contig 41448 bp, 71 predicted proteins | sample AntAcemetagen476_FD_179830 | JGI IMG/M metagenome (GOLD analysis project Ga0222658, IMG submission 179830) | Saline water microbial communities from Ace Lake, Antarctica - #476 | ecosystem: Environmental > Aquatic > Non-marine Saline and Alkaline > Saline | place: Antarctica: Ace Lake... | reverse complement strand
TATATTAGATAAAATTAAAGAATATGCTATTTTAGGTCTTAAAATAGTATTTGCTCCATATTATCTTGCTTATAAAGGTATTAAAAAAATTATAGATTTTTTTAGTTCAAGCAAAGAAGGAGAAGAAGGACCAGGTATTTTAGATAAATTAATTGATGCGTCTAAACAGGCATTATATTTTATAACATGGCCATATAGAATGTTATATAAAGGTCTTATATGGTTAGTTGGTAAAGCAACAGAATTTGCTGCATCTGATACAGGACAATCTGTGTTAGATACTATAATTGATATGTCTAAACAAGCAATAGATTTTATAACATGGCCATACAGAATGTTATATAAAGGTATTAAAAAAATTATTGATTGGTTTGCTACATCAGAAGGCGGTGAACCAAGTATATTAGATCAACTTTGGACTTATCTTAAAGAACTTCCAGGCAAAGTTAAAGATTGGATTTTAGAAAATGTACCTGGTGCTAAATTAGCTGCTAAAGCGGGTGGTGCTATAGCAAGCGGTGCTAAAAAAGCTGCTGGTGGTGTTAAAAATGCTTGGAATTGGGCATGGGGTAATGATAAAGAAGAAGAAGAAAAAAATGTTGAAAAAAAGAAATCTATACAAGATTTAACAAAAACTAAAGTACCATCAACTCAAAATAAAATAGATGATATTGAAAAAGAAAAAGCATTAATGTTGGCAAAAGAAAAAAAAGATGTTGCTGATTTAAATAAAAAATCATCAGAACAATTAGAAAAAGCAAATAAATTAATTAAAGAGCAAACTAAAGAAGGTAAAGAAGGTACTAAATCTATGGTTAATGTAATATCATCAACTTCAAATCAACAAAACATACAACCAGATGAAATTAAAGATGAAATAGAAAGTTTTGGTTTGTTGATTGGTAATAAAGGAATGTCATAATGAATATAGGTACATCAGTCAAAGGATTAGCTGGGATAGGAGCAAATAGACTTGTTGATGCTGCTCAAGAAAAATTACGACCAAGTAATTTTATTAGAAGACCTCGTGGAATAGCTGTACCTCATGCATTTCATATAGGGTCTTTATGGATTGTTTTAGATGTTTTTAAATTACCTGATAGTTCTGTTTGTCGTATCGAAAAAAATATTAATAGTGGTGATTTAACAACAAAAACACAATTTGCTTTCTTAGCACCTAATTCTATAATAGAAGCTATAGGTCATACATGGGATAGTTATGAGACTATTTTATCTATGGCTCAACAAAAGGTTAAACAAGGAAAAACATTTGTTAAAAAAGGAGGCCAAATTTTTAAAACAGGAAAAGATGTTGTTAAAAGTTTTGGATCTTCTGAAAATATAGATTCAGCTATGACAAATGTTCGTCAAGGCATGGGTGTTGAATCTCCTGTAAAATATAAGGTAGATACACCTTTAGTATATCAAGATTCAAATAGGAGAAAATATGATTTTGAATTTAATTTAATTGATGAAGGTGATCCTGGATGTGATATAATGATGCCAATAAGAAAATTGGAAGAATATTCTAGTGCTCAAGCAATAAGAGATGCTGCTGCTGGCCCAACAGGTAAAATTAATTTTCCTTATGTGTTTAGAATATCATCATTTCCTAGTGATATGATAAAAGTTAAATACGCTGCTCTTGAAATGATAACAGCAACATATAATGGACCATATAAATGGGGATATCCTACATCAGCTACTCTTCAATTATCATTTGTTGATTTAGAACCTACATATAGTAGTACATTTACACAAACAAGTAAATTATCTATCACATTTAGTGGTAAAGCAGATATGATAACAAAAAAAGCAACTCAATTAAAAAAAGATATAGTTAGTTCAAAAGCTTATAATGCTATATCACAAAAATTTACAAGAACATAAGGATATTATGGCAGCAACTAAAGTAACAACTGATTTTTATACTCTAACTGATCATAGACTCAGCAATGTATCATTTTTAAAACTATTTAATATACTGGAAGAAAGTAATACTAAATACATGAATTTTTTTAGATCATATAGCATTAATGATGACATTCTTAATAATACTCTATATTACTTTACTTATGATGTTGAAAACGAAGATTGGTGGGATATGATATCATTTAAAATTTATGGATCATCTAATTTATGGTGGGTTATATGTATGATGAATAATATTATTAATCCATATGAAGAATTGTCTGAAGGTGATCAAATAAAAGTTCTTAAAGAAAGTTATTTGTATATGTTGTTAAAAGAAATAGAAAGTATATCGGAGTTATAATATGTCAGTAGATACTAGTAAAAAACAAGATCATGGGTCGGTATACTCAATAATAATAGAGCTTGATAATCAAATGGTTACATTAAATAACAAAGATATCAAGAATTTTTATTTCATAGAAGATATAATGTCATTCTGTATTGTTGGTAAACTTGTATTTGATGATATGGTAGGACTTTTTGAATTTGGTCCTTTCACTGGTAATGAAAAAATTCATCTTATTTATGGTGAAGATAGTGATATCATTAGAAAATTTGATATATATAAAGTTAATAATATAACTCAAAATATGGGATCACAAATAACAAGTGCTAATACAATTGAATTGCTGATAGTTGATACCACTTTTATGAACTTGACTAATAAAAAATTTAGTAAGTCATGGAAGGATACTAAAATATCATCTATAGTATCAGATGTAGCAACTGATATGTTAGATATTGAAGAATTTGAAGAATTTGAAGACACTAACGAAACACTTGATTATTTTTATATGCCTTACTGGACACCGCAAGAAACTTTATTATGGTTGATGAGACGCGGTTCTAGTAGTCAATTAGGTGAAGCTGGATATTTATTTTATAACAACACCAAAGGAACTAATTTTGTAACACTTGAAAAACTTTTACAACAAAAAAAATTAATGTCATCTTTTGGTACAGGTATATCTAAAGATAATGGTATGTATGTATTTGAGAGCGCTAATCTTTATCTTAGAAATAAAATATTATCATGGAATATTAGCAGCATTGATCTAACAGGAGCTAGCGTTTTAAAAGGAAGTAATAGACTAGGCTATAATTTTAAAACTAAAACATTTATCAATAATAGTTATGATTATTCCACTTCAATATCTAAATATACTATGTTAGGTAAAAAAACCTTATTTACTGATATAAGTGATAGTACTACAAGATATGTACTTGATGGTGAAAGTGATTCTAATATTATTGATAATATATATTATAGCAGATTCATTAAGAAATATTGTTTACAGCAATGTGTTTCAATTGTAACAAGAGGATGTGAAGGAAGATATGCTGGTGGTATGATAGAAATAAATTGGCTTAGTACTAGTGGTAAAGAGAAAACAAATTTATTGCTTAAGGGAAAATATCTTATTAAGTCTATAACTCATAGTTTTACTAATGGTACACCACAATATAAAAATAAAATGGTATTAATTAAAAATGCTTATAGTGATATACATCATAAGACACTTGTTAAATCAGTTAAGACTAATATATCAGGTGTTAGGAGTGCATAATGATAAAGAATGAACCACAAGATTATCAGTTAGCAAGACAAAAACTTGAAGGTATATATCGCGGTGTGATTGAAGCAAATGATGACACTTTAAAAGCTGGTAGATGTAGAATAAGAGTTTTTGGCGTCCATACAGCCACTAAAATCAAGACCGATATTGAAGGTATACCTACAGATGACTTACCTTGGGCTGAGCCTGTTATGGGTCTATTAGAGGGGTCTGTGTCGGGATTTGGTTTATGGTCTGTTCCTTTACAGGGATCTCATGTAATGTTATTTTTTGAAAATGGAAATATAATGCAGCCAAGATATTTTGCTACTGTGCCTGGCATACCATCTGTTGCACCAGATATAGAGCAAGGTTTTAATGATCCTGATGGCACATATCCAATATCAGAAATATTAGCACCTCATAAACCAAATGCATTAAATGAGGCTGATGTCCATAAATTAGCAAGAGATGTTACTACAAGTACTATAGTCGAATCTAAAAATGCTGCAAGAGATTTAGCAATATCAAAGGCTGGTGGTGGTACGTGGGACGAACCAGCATCAGGATATAATTCAGTATATCCAAATAACATAGTACTAGCAACACATGGTGGTCTGACTGTAGAAATGGACAATACACCAGATAACAGAAGATTTCATATATATCATCCATCTAATACTTATATAGAAGTTTTTGAAAATGGAGATGTTGTAATTAAGAATAATAATAATAAATATGAGATAGTAACAAATGATAAAAATATTCATATTAAATCAAATGAAAATAAAACAATAGATGGGAACAAGACAAAAAAGATTGGTGGTAATGATACTATAAATATAGCTGGGAATAAGATAAAAGATGTTACAGGCAATGATAATATAACTATAAAGGGTGCTGTAACAAAAAGTGTTACAGGAAGTCATACTGAAACAATTGGTGGTACAATGAATATCACTGTAACAGGAAATTGTACTATAACAGCTCCAACGATTACAGCAACAGGAAATTTTATATCAACAAGTGGTACGTCAGAATTATCAAAACAAGGGCCACAAAAAAAATTAATGAATGAAGATCTTATAGATATATTTAACAATCATACTCATAGTGGTGTTCAAACTGGTACAGATACTACAGGAGCTGTAAATTCAACATCAGCATCATTGACGCAAGCGACAGCAAATTCAACAGCTAGTTAATCTATGCCGTAGGGCTTAAACCCTAACTCAACCATTGATATTAAAGGATATACAATATTATGTTGGGATTAAAGAGAATGTTGTAAGACCTTATATATCAATAGTTTACAAAGATTTTATAAATATTATAGGATATATTATAAGATTTAAGATAATAAATCTTATGCCGTAGGGCTCAAACCCTAACTCAACCATTGATATTAAAGGATGTAAGAAAAAAGGAAAATAAAAAATGCCAGTTTATTCAGATATAGATATTGAATTATCAAGAGCAACAGATGGTGATATAACAAGAGATACGGAATTTGATGCTGTTGAAAATTCATTAAAGAACATAATAACAACAATGCAGGGAAGTAGAAGAATGTTACCAGAATTTGCTGTTAATATATACCAAACTCTTTTTGAACCAATGGATGAGAATACAGCTTATACTATAGGTACTAAAATTCTTGAAGCTATTGAGCAATGGGATGATAGAATTATTATTAGTAATGTAAATATTAATGCTAACTATGATTCAAATCAATATGAGGTAAAAATAGATTATGGTATTAAAGACTTTCCACTTTCAGAAACAAGAACAGTAGATTATATATTAAGACAGGATTAATTATATGAGATTTATCAAATACTTACAAGAAGCATTAACTTTAAAGCAAGTCAAAGAAATCAAACCTGCTATACTGTCTAAAAAATATAAGACATATCTTAATAAAGTCTTTAAAGGTGAAGACAGGATATACCTTGATTTTGATGCTAATAAAGAAGACATTAAACCTCCTAAGGCTATAGATAATTTTATTAAATCTAATAAGTTAAAGATTGTTAATTATAAGAAAGGTATTGTACAGTCGGGTAAAAAAATATTAAGACTTGGTAAAGTGTTGTCTAAAAATAAAGAACAAGATCTATTAAAAGTATTTATTAATGACAAGAGAAGAACTAGTGGTAAGAAAACTGATTTGCTTATAGTTATATCCAGACATCCATATGATTTAGCTGGCATGAGTACTGACCGTGGATGGACAAGTTGTATGGACTTACAAGGTGGTATGTTTCAAAAATATATACATAAAGATATAAAATACGGTACTTTAGTAGCGTATATTATTAATACAAATGATAAAAATATTAATAAGCCTATAGGAAGGATTCTTATAAAACAATTTATAAATATAGATAATGAAAAGGATATGGTACTTTATCCAGAGAAAAAAGTTTATGGATCTGATGTCTCTGGATTTAGAAAAAGAATTATAGCATGGCTTAAGACTTTTCAGAAGTTTAAAGGTACATATGAAATAAATCCTGAATTATATGTTGATACAGGGACAAATGTTATAGGTTTAGGTTATAAAGATAGCTCTGACTTTAAAATAAGGGGATTATATTATCAAAATAATCCAGATGATAAAGATGCTAAAAAAGAATTTATTGATATTATAAGAAAACAATATTATCAAAATCATCCAAATGACCCTGATGCTAAAACAGATAATGATTATGGTATTAAAAAAAGATATTATGATAACCATCCTGAAGATAAAGATGCTAAAACAGATGAATATCAAAGTATAAGAATGGAATATTATAAAAAACATCCTGAAGATAAAGATGCTAAAAAAGATAGTGATAATGATGTAAGAAGGATATATTATGACCATCATCCGAATGATAAAGATGCAATAAAAGACGTTGATAGTGAAATAAGAATAACATATTATAAACATAATCCTAATGATCCTAATGCTAAAATAAATGACAATGTAAATATAAGAAAGGCATATTATTTAAAAAATCAAGATGATAAGGATGCTAAAAAAGATAAAAGTCTTCATATAAGAAGATTTTATTATGACAATCATCCGAATGATAAAGATGCTAAAACAGATGAATATCAAAGTATAAGAATGGAATATTATGAAAATCATCCGAATGATAAAGATGCTATGAAAGATCCTGGTAATATTGTAAGAAAACAATATTATCATAATAACCCTGAAGATAAAAATGCTAAGAAAGATGATAATACTCGCATAAGAGAATTATATTATTATAATCATCCGAATGATAAGGATGCTATGAAAGATGATTGGCATTATATAAGAAAACAATATTATGAAAATCATCCAGAAGAAGAAAAAAAGAAATAAGGAGTACAAATGACTACATTAGTCCCAGGTTATTTAGATATAGATTACAACACATATATACAAAAAATAAAAGAGCAACTTCAAGTTGACCCTGTATTTGCTGATTATAATTATGAAGGTTCTAATATAGCAATTCTTATAGAACTTATGGCATATCTTGCTGATATTAATACATTTCTTTTAAATAAATTAGCAAAAAATATTTATATTGATACTGCTGATACATACGAAACAGTACATATGTTATCACATTTAAGAGGATATAATCCTAGTGGTTATAGATCAGCATCAACTACTGTTACAGTATCTATAGGCGCTTCTGCTGGTGTGTCTATAGGTGATACTATCTTAGTATCACCTTGGAAAACAATAACATGTCCAGATGCTACTGATACAGCAGGTAATGTTATAAAATTTTCTACTACCGCAGAATATACAGAAACAATTCCTTTATCAGCATCATTTCCATATACCATTTCATTATATGCTAGACAAGGTGATGTTACTGAATATACATATACTGGTGATGATATTATTAATTATAAATTGTTTTTACCTAATGAAAATTTTGATTATGATAATGATTTAGATGATCAATCACCTTCAATACAGGTTCAGATAGGTGATGATATATGGGACCGAATATCTGATTTTTATGATAATTTATCAGGTCTTTATACAGAAGATGATGTTTTTATGTTCAAATATGATAAATATGAAAAATATTTAATAGAATTTTCATCATTAAGAAATTATCCTGCTTCTACTGAAGATATTACAGTAACAGTATTAAAATCTTTAGGCGCTGCCGGTACTGTAGGTGCGGATAATATTACTTTACCGGAAACCAATTTTTTATATAATCAAACTACTTCAGCATGGTCTTCTAATGATTATTTAACAGTAACTAATACAGATGCTACAGTAAGTTCGGCTGATCCAGAAACAATAACAGAGATTGTAAATGCTTCAACAGGTGTTATGCATTCACAATATAGAAATGTTACAGCAAAAGATTATATATCTCATTTAGAATCAAGATCTGATGTAGATGTTGCTAACGTATGGGGTGAGCAAGAAGTAGCTCCATCTGGGAGTGTAACTGATTATAATAAAGTTTATGTATCTGTTATACCTAATGAATGGGGAACAAGTACTATAGAAACATCAGCAGCAAGTGCTGGTATAGAAGAACCTTATGAATGGTCTGAAACATATCAAGATCTTCTTTCAGTATATCTTGAACCAAGAAAAATGCTAAGTGCTTATGAAGCTTATGAATTACCTGAATTGATTTATTTTAAAATTGATATGGGTATTAAAATTAAAAGAACGTATACATTTGCTAATGTATCTAATGATGTTAAAAATAAATTAACATACTTTTTTAGTACTACAAATAGAAGCTTTAATGAAACTATATCATTTATAGATATAATAGAATTCATAACAGATACTACTATTGAATCAACAACAGATGATTTTGATCAAACAAAGGGAATACAAACTCTTATAATAAGAAATATTGATGTTCTTAATGCTACAGTATATGAACCTAACACTATAGGTAATGATCCTCAATTTACTGTAGCATCATCAACATATACAGGTGAAAATAAGTTAAGAAAAATAACACTAGGTAGTAATCAATATCCTGCAATATCTATAGATGATTGTGTATTTACAGAGGAAACATAATGAGTAAATTTATTGATATACCATATTTTATAATGGAAGATTTTATAGATGTTATTAAACCATATGAATATGATTACCCAACAACAGGCCATCTTACAGGTCCTAAAACTGGAATAACAGCAAAGTATGGTTTTGGTCTTGATTTATGGATTAAAGATAAACAAGATGATAATATACCTGCAGCTACTAATAAATATGGTTATTATAAAATTAGAGGAATACCTATAAGTGGTACACCAACAGATAACATTTATCAATTTCATCTTGAAACTACTAATTATAGACCATCAATATTAACTGTAGATGAATTAGCATTATATGCTGGATATGATGTTTATTTTATAAAAAAAGAGCATCAAATTCGTGAATTTATTAATAATACATCTGAATATGAAGATTATGTTAATATTAATAAGATATTTTTATATTTTGGTAAATTATATCCTTTAAGCGATGGAAGTGGTAAATTTAATATAGTATGTAATAATTTTAATAATAATGCTTTAAAAGCTCTTCCTATAGGTAATAGAACAACTAATCTTAAACAATTATTTAGCTTATTTTTTGATAAGATATATAGTAAATGTTATAATTTGTCAAAAAATACATGGTCTATGGTTGATCCAGATGAAGTTCCTGAAAAATATCTTGAATATATTTATGATATTTATGATATGAATTATTTAAGTGATTTGGATATTTTAGATAGAAGATCATATGCTGCTGCATTACCAGATTTACTTAAAAGAAAAGGAACATATTCATCATTATATATTGTTTTTAGATCTGTTATACCCTTTACATCTAATTATCTTAATGTATATGAAAGATGGCATGATGTGTCAATAACAGAAAATATAAATGATAATTTTGAAGATCATTTATATACTTCTTATCCTGATTATGGATCAGCAACATTAAGTGCCGGAGCTGGTGCTGAATATTATGAATCATTTGGAACATATCCTGATATTGCAAGTAAAGTAATATCACCACATTATAGAACTGAAATAGATTTAAATAATGAATCTTATGGTAATGACTATATTTTTAATGAAGATTTATCAGATCGTCTTGTAGCTGCATGGGAAGAAATAAGACCTGTATGTAAATATGCTCATTATTCATTACTTTTATCACCAATATCAGATTTTACAGGGTCTTTTATAGCTCTTTATGATACTGGAGCTACAGTTGATACTAAATGTTGTAAACCAATAACAATATTGGATGATAAAGTATTATATAGACGAGAAGGTGCTAGTATATCATGGGATGTTATACATAATCTTGATAGTAAAAATGTTGTAGTTCAATTTTTTAGCTTAGATTTAGAACAAATTATACCATCTAATATTGAATATTTAACAATGAATTCAATAAAAGTTACATTTGGATATGCTACATCTGGTCTTGCAGTAATAACTTTACCAGATTATACACATACTCAATCTAGTGGTGCTTCAGCATGGTCTATAACACATTCATTAGCAGATAATTTTCCATTAATACAAATTGAAGATTTAACAGATAGTCATTTCTTTCCATTAAATATAACATCTGATGATGCTAATAATATGACTGTAACATTTATAGAAGATACTACAGGATATGGTATTGTTGCTTCTGGTGAATACACACATACTCAATCATCTGCAAGTACTTTATGGACTGTTGAGCATGATTTAGATGCTTATGCTGTTCAAGTACAGTGTTATAATTCTAGTAATGAATTAATGTATCCAGCTACTGTAACTATAACAACAAATAATATAGTAACATTAACATTTTTTACAGCCGAAGCAGGTCATGCTGTAATAAAAGCTATTAGTAAAAGTGCATTTAGTATGTCTTCTATAACAGAAAATATTAGTTACGCTAAAGTCGGCACATCTGGTAGTAATGCATGGGATGCTATAACTAATAATGACTTAGAATCACCTGTAGGAACATATACATATACAGCGACATTAACTTCAGATGATAATTATTATTATGTTGAATCTAATATAAATACAGCAGAAGATATGGATATAACGGAAATTGGTATATTTGATACTTCTGATGACATAATATTCTATACATTTAATAACTTACTATTTAAAAAATCAACTATTGATCTTAAATTATGGTATAGAATAGAAAGAAAATCTAATTAAACAAGGAGCATATAATGTCAAGAGCACATTATTGGAGTTATTTATTAAATGAAGAAGGACAGCCTGTTGATGCAGCTAATATAACAATATATTTAGCTACTACATCTACTGCTGCTTATGTTTTTAGTGTTGAAAGTGGTGGTATAGCATCAAATACAGCACCACAAACAACAACAAATGATGAAGGATTTTTTGAGTTTTGGATAGGAGCATCTAATGAAATTAATGGATATGATGCTGGTCAAAAATTCAAAATCACATGGTCAAGTCCTGGTACAATAAGTGATGGTGAAATAGATAATATGGAAATATTAACTGTTCCAGGTGAAGTAGATGAAACTGATACAGATACCTTAAAAAATAAATTTGTTAGTAATTTACTAGCAAAAGGATGGTCTGCTAAAACAGATACCCTGACATCAGCTATAGCATCTGCTAGTTGGCAAGTTTCTGGAGGTGATAATTATTATGAATTAACTCATAATCTTAATAATAGCTATCCTTTGGTAATGTTATACAATGATGCTGACAATAAAACTGATACCATAGAAGTTGAAACATTAACAATTAATTCAGTAAGATTATGGAAGACCGATACTCCAACATGTCATGTTACAGTGATAGGATAAGAGGTATAATATGAGATTTTTAAAATATTTATCATACTCAGGACTAGATGAGAATACTAATAAATTTAGAATATTACGAATCAATCTTGTTAATGATAACACATGTTATAAAGACATAATACAAGAGACATGCAAAAAATATGATATAGATTCTAATAAAATATATGGTATATTGAACAGTCTTAATGATGATTTTAAAAATATTTATAAAGGTAAATTTAGATTTGAATTTTGTCTTGAAGAAGGTACTACTATAGATAATATTAAGATAAATAAAAAATATGTTAAGAGATTTAAGATTATGTTATTTGAAGCTAACAATAAATTAGCTAAAATAAAAAAATGTGTAGAAAAGATAATATAATGTTTACAATATTATATAGTATGTTGTATAATCTAACAATACTTTATGAGTAAAGAACATGCAAAATATTATGTAAACAACAAAGACCTCCTCAAAGAAGTTATTGATTTTAAAAAAAAGGGCATTGCTTCAAATGCCCTTGCTTTAATGTTAATCAATATAGCTAAACGATATTCTTCTAAAGGCAGTTTTGCCAGATACACATGGCGGGAAGATATGGTAAGTGAAGCGGTACTGACCTGCATCAAATACTTAAAGAATTTCAATTCTGAAAAATCTGATAATGCTTTTGCATATGTTACTCAGATATGTAAAAATTCTTTTAAAGCTTACATAAAAAAACAAACAAAACATAAAGAAATCAAAGACATATGTTATAAGAACAATGATATTATATTTGAAGATCAAAAAGATTATAATAAAAAAGCGATAAATTACGAATTATTGATAGGTTAATAAAAATGTTAAATGATAAAATGATTTTGTTTAGTGATATACATCTTGGTCTATATCAATCATCTGATATATGGCATACTGTTGTTATAGATCTTATTAATAGTATAATAGATACATGTGAACGTAACAATATAAAAACAATAACATTTCTTGGTGATTGGTTTGACAACAGAAAATCAATCAATGTTAAAACTCTCCAATATTCCAATGAAATAATGGCCCTCCTTAAAGACTATCAAGTTAATATAATAGTAGGTAATCATGATACATTTTATAAAGACAGGATAAAACCATGTAGTGTTTCTATCTATAACAAATGGGATAACATTAACATAATAGATGATGCTTATGCTAATGGCAACATAATTATGTTGCCATGGTCATGTTACAAATCAGATGATATAAAAAAATATAAGAAATTTGATATAGTCATGGCACATCTTGAGCTTAATGGATTCCCGATGTCAAGTAATTATATTTTTAAAGAGCATGATAGATTAAGTGCTAAAGATTTTGAAGACTTTCATATGGTATATAGTGGGCATTTTCATATACCATCAGTCAAAAAAAATATAACGTATATTGGAGCACCATTCCAACAAACATTTAATGATATTAATGGCATCAGAGGGTACTATATATATGACAATGGTGAAACAGAATTTATAGAGTTTACTAAATACCCAAAGTTTGTTAAAATATATAGTGATGATATCATTGAATCTGATATTAAAGACAATATTGTTAATTTTGTATTTACTAAAGACTATGGTAAAACAGATAACAATAATATGATAGAAAAAATACAGTCTTTTGGTCCATTACAATTTAATGCTGATTTTAGTAATGTTACTGAAAAGGTTGATATAAAAGATGATGAATCTGATATGACAGTAAAAGACAATAAAGAGATTTTATTTGATACAATAAAAAATGTGGATGTTCCTGATCATATTAAAGTAAACACTCTTAAAAAAATAATTGATCATTTAATGGATGAAATGATGTATGGAAAATAATGAAAATTTAACAGATGAAGATTATTATTTAGATAATCCTGACGGTACATTTGTTAATTCACCAAATCGTGAATTAAATGATGATGATTTAAAAACCATGCTTTCTGAATTAACAAATGTTAATATTGCTGACTATGGCATAACAGAAAATCCGTCATGTATTACTTATATTGATAGTACTGGTACAAGTTATATTAATCCAAGTTCATATACCTATAATTATTCTGTTTTAAGCGTTTTAGAAATATGTATGAATGTTATAATTAAAGATGGTATGTCTACATTTATGGAAAGGATATTAAAAATATTATCATCAAAAGAAACACTAGATGATTTTAATATTATTGATATGATTAATAAGAAAGAAAAGAAAGAAAAAAAAGATAGAATAATACCTGAAAAATTATTTAAATTAGAGGATATATGAGTAATAATACTACTAATAATACTACTAATGCTGTTAATCCCTTTTATTTTTTAAATAGATATGGTAGAGGTGATGCCAATATATCTGAATATCCGTATCAATCAAATGATACTGCTAATATAAAAAAATATGATGTATGTTGCTTATTTTGTGATTACGCTACAACAAATGTTATACAAGATGATATAATATATAATCCATTTTATATATGCGATAGATGTAAAAGATCGTGGAGACAAGAAGATAAAATTATATTATTAGAACGTATGCTGTACCATATTCATAAAGCATCATATAATATTGATAAATTATCTAATAAGTTATATAATACAATGTATTTTCTTAAAAATGAAAAATTTATACATGATTTTCAAATAAAAAGAGATGAAATATTAATATATATGGAAAATAATATAATAGATGGATATAATGGATATAATACTCGTTATAATACAAATGATCATAATAGTTCTTATGTATTTAAATATTATTTTGATTTGAGATTTGGCAAAAGATTTGATATACCAAAAAAGAAGAGATTAGTACCTGATGAATTGTTTAAAATAGAATAAAGAGGATATATAATGAAAAAATATTTAGTAACTGGAAGCTCGGGTTTTATAGGATATCATCTATGTAAGAGATTATTAGATGAGGGTAAATTTGTTGTTGGAATAGACAATCAGAATGATTATTATGATGTAGATCTTAAAATAGATAGAAATGAACAATTACAAAAATATAATAATTTTTCATGCTATTATAATGACATATCTGATAAAAAGCATGTTGATAATATATTTAATATAGAAAGACCTGATATAGTATGTAATTTAGCAGCATATGCTGGCATACCATATTCTATGGAAAACCCTTATATATTTGAGCATGTAAACTGTGAAGGATTCCTTAACATTATAGAAGCATCAAAAAAATATGAAGTGTCTAATTTTATATATGCTTCATCTAGTAGTATTTATGGTAAAAGTAAGTCGCCTACTAAAGAAGAAGATGATACAGAACATCCTCTTAATATTTATGCTGCATCAAAGAAATACAATGAAGTGTTAGCATATTCTTATAGTGAGTCATTTGGTATGAATTGTACAGGTCTTAGATTTTTTACATGCTATGGGCCATGGGGCAGACCAGATATGTCAATATATATCTGGACAAAGGCTATATTTGAAGATAAAGAGTTAATAATAAACAATAATGGTGAAATGTTTAGAGATTATACATATGTTGGTGATATTGTTGATGGTATAATAAGAGTTATGGATAAGCCTCAAAAATATGCAATATATAACTTAGGCAGAGGTGAGACAGTAAAGATTTTAGATGTTATTGAAATCATTGAAGATATTACTAATTTACAAGCAAAGAAAAAAATGGTATCTTTACCTAAAGGTGAATTATTAACATCTTTAGCTACTATAGATAAGGCAAGTAAAGAAATTGGATATAATCCCAAGATAAGTATATCAGAAGGTGTACAAAATTTTATTGAATGGTATGTAAATTATTTTAAGGAGAAACAATATGTTAAGATTCGAAGATGTCCCAACAGAGATTAATGATATTTTTAGAGAAGTTAGAGCAGAACATTTCCCAGAACTTAGAAATGCTAATATTAAGATTCTTTATGATTTGAAAAAAAGGCAATCAAATGGTAAGATTACATTAGCAAGGATACAAAAGACAAATGACTTATTAAGATATTTGACTATAGATGAGTCGGCAGAAAATGAAGGTCATGATTATATTATTTTTATTGATAAAAAGATTTTTGATAATATAACAAGAGAAGAAAAAATAAAAATTTTACGTCATGAATTGAGGCATACATTAGTTGATATTGACAGTAATACGCCATATAAATTAATTCCACATGATATAGAAGATTTTCATGAAGAAATTGAGCTTAACAAAAATGAGCCTATGTGGAGACAAAGGCTTGCTAATTTATGTCAAGATTTGTATGGCCAAGAAGCTGATGATAGAGAATGATTATCATAAAATAGCAGATAATATAGCCTCTCTTGTTATAGAAAAACAGATAGCTTATGGTGATTCTTTTGGTCGTTCTGGTACAGTACTTAAAGAAATGTATCCTAATGGTATAAAACCAGAACAATATAATGATATGTTGACAGTTGTAAGAATAATTGATAAATTATTTAGAATAGCTAATCAAAAGGATGCATTTAATGAGAATCCATATAATGATATTATTGGATATGGTATTCTTGGAGCCAGTACAAAATAGAGAGGTTATAATGAAATTATTTAGATCGCTTGTAATTATAGTATCAATAGGCATCTTGTTTATTTTTTTAACATCTGTATATGGTGTAGTGAGATTATGTGATAGAGCTGATAGATTGGATTTAGTAAAACAGCAACAGATTACAATAGCTTCTAAAAATTTTATAATTAATTATAGACTTAATCAAATTAGGGCTTTAGAAAGAGAATTAAATAGAACTCAGGTGGTAACAATTTCATTTTACCACCCTGCCTCAGGCGGTATAAACAGTGATAGTGATCCAGATAATACTGCTTTTATGAGAAAGCCTGTACCCGGTAAAACAGTAGCAATATCACCTGAATTAACTAACATGGGTTGGGGTGATGCTAATGTCTATATTCCGGGTTATGGTGTATTTATTATGGAAGATAAAATGGATAAATCTGTTAAGGGACTACAGATTGATATTTGTGTAGCATCTAAAAAAATAGCAAATAAATTGGGTATCAAACGTAATATAACAGTAACAAGGCTTATACATGGATAAATATAAAAAAGTATCAAATAATTATTATGCTCATAAACAAAAAGATTATGGTAAAGAATATGAAAAAGTTGATGGCCATTTTGTAAAAAATAATTATGAATTAGATCTTTTTTCTTATGTTAATAATAATAAACAATATTACATATGTGAAGGAAGAACAGGTGCTTCTATATCAGGTACAGGTGAAGAAACAATTTATGATGCTACAAATCGAATGATATATAATATGAGAGATGAAAGAAAAAATAGGATAGAAAATCAAATGAAAAAATATATAGAAAAATATGGTCTTACACCAAGATATTGTAAAGTCGGAAATTATTCTAAACCATTGATACCTAAAGAATTATTTATGATTGATTAACATTATATAATATATGTAGTATAAAGGATTTATTATGAATTATGAAATTTTAGGAATGTGTATTTTTTTAGGATCATATCTTTTTGCATGGTATTATCATGAAGGATTAAAACGTACTATGCATCCAGCTATATTATATTTTTGGGGTTGTATATCTGGATTTATTTACGGGATAAAAATATGAAAATTGAATTTGAAAATGTTGAGTTTAAAAACTTTTTGTCTTATGGTAAAATACCACAAAATATTGAATTTAGACCAGGTGTAAATCTTATTCTTGGTACTGATGAACTAAGAGGAAGATCAAATGCTAGCGGTAAAAGTTCATTTTTTGAAACAATACCCTTTGCCCTTTTTGGTAAAACCAATAGAGGTATTAACAAAAAACAGATTATAAATTGGAAAAATAAAAAAAATTGTGAAGTAGTGTTAAATTTTAAAAAAGGATCTGATAATTACAGGATATTAAGAGCTTTAAAGCCTGATAAATTAGAGATATATAAAAACACGGTTTTAATTCCACCACCATCTGATGTAAGAGTATATCAAAAAACCTTAGAGAATGAAATTCTTAACATGGATTTTAATTCATCTATGCCTCTATTATATGTCAATCTAAATGCATTTACACCTATATTTAAGATGGATAAACCACAGAAAAGAAAATTCCTTGAGCGCGTCTTTAATCTTGGATTTTTTTCAAGTCTTAATGAAAAAAGTAATAGCAAACTGAAGAAAACAAATGATAACATATATAAGATAACTGTCAATAATGATAAAGATAAAAGTACTATAAAAGAGATTGAAAGTCAAAATTTATCATTAACATTAAAGTTGGATAATATTGTATCATCACAGAATGATATTGATGTATTACAAAATAGTTTAGATACAGATGATACAATAGATAGTGATATTGTAGACTTTAAAATAAAAAAGAATGAAATATTAGAGGATCTACAGGACATTAAAGAAGAATATAATACTCTATGCACTACATTATCTGTTAAAAATAATGAGCTTAAAAATATTAAAAAGTATATGGATGAATACAAAGTAGATGAAAATATTTTAAATCAATTGAATACAAAGCGTGATGAATTAAAGATTTTAGGGGCTACCAAAGATATTGAAGAACTTATAAAAATAAAAGAGAATGAAATCAATATCTTAGAAAATAGTATTAAAGATTTTAGGACCAAAAATGAAGATATGGTTATAACTATATCAAGTCTTATGACCACATTAAAATCTACTAAAGATAGATATAACAAACTTAAAGATAACAATAAATGTCCTTTATGTGGATGTCCTTTATTGCTATCAGGTAATGATGTATTAAAAAATCTTGACAATGAATGTATATCATTATCTAAATCTATCTTAAAATTAAAAGATGATAAATTAATTTTAACTAATAAAATTAATAATTTAATGAAGGATAAATTAATATTAACTGATAGCATAAAAGACCTTAATACTAAAATGTTTAAAATATCAAAAATGTTAGTTGATGTAACTAATCTTGAATCTAAAACTGGTGATATTACTAAGTATAATGATTTTAAAGATAAATATATTGCATTATTTGATATAACCAAAAATATTATTAAGCAAAAAATAGAGCATGATGTTGTTATTAAAAAGAAGAAGGTAGTTATAGATGATATAGATGAAAATATTATATTGTGCCAGCTTAAGATAGACAAACAACAAGAGATTAAAAATAAAATTGATATACTATATGAGAGAGTTAAACAAGAACAAGTTATACGAGATGAATTAACTTTACTTATTAATGATAATATTAATAAAATCAAAGAGTTAAAGAAAGGTTCTGTAATTTATACAAAGAAGATTGATAAGCTTAATGAGATTATTGATTATTTTGACTACATTAAAATTTTATGTAAAGACGAAAATGTTAAACAGCATGCTATAAAGTCTAAGATACCGTATATTAATAAACAGATAAATCATTACTTAGCAGAGAGTGGCATGAATTTTTATGTTAAGATAAGCAATTGGCTTGAAGATGAGATATTAGGGCCTGGTATAACCAATTGTTCTTATGGTAATTTAAGTGGTGGTGAGAGTCGAAGTATTGACTTATCTTTACAATTTGCATTTTTAGATATATCAAGACTTCAATTTGGTGTATATCCAGATATATTGTTACTTGATGAATTATTAGATTCATCTGTTGATACAAAAGGACTTGTGAGTATTTTAAACATTGTTAAAACAAGGCAGCAAGAAGATAATAGTAAAGTGTTCTTAATAACACATAGACAAGAGATAGAAAATATAGATGTTGATAATATTTATTTGGTTACAAAAAAAGATGGGTTTAGTAATATACAATTACAATAATAAGTGGTATTATGAATAATGAAGAATTTAATAATATAAAAGAATTTAATAATATAAAAGAAGCTTTAATTGATTCTATTAAAGATATGGATAAATTAAAGCTGTTACCAGTTTTTTTACAAAAATATTATTTTGGACATAATATGCTTGAAAATACTTATTTTCAAGCATTAATAGATCATTTTGCATATCATATTGTTATGTATCTAAAAGAAAGAGATTTAAAAAATGAATAAAGTATTCATTCGTCAATACAGTCTTGTAAAATTTAATATTGATGGTCTTGATCCATTGTGGCAAAATAAATATCCCTTTGAAAAGGATAGGATATATATTTTCTTCGGAGAAATACCAAACATGTTAGGTCATTGTATTGTAATGGATTACTGGTAAAATTCATTCAGGATACCATGTTGATAATTTTATGGAGGTAGATGATGTGGAGTAAAAAGGATATAGAATTAAATAAGGATTTTCATGTATGGTGGGATGATATGGGATATCATTATCAACCTCTAAATGAAGAAGAAGCTGATTGGCTGATTGTAGTGAAGTGGTGGGCATGGAAATCATATCAAAAAGGAAGAACTGAGAATAATTAGATTTATATTTTGTTTTATATTTACTTTATTAACATTAAATGTATTTAGTTTTGAAATAAAATATAATGATGGATTAATTATAAAATCAATAGGTTGGCCAGAAAAAATAAAAAATAGATATGGGAGAAAATAAATTGAAAAGAAAAAAATTGAAATATCTTGTTCAAAAAAGAATGGATAAAAAAACACCTGGTTCAAGTGATTTTATGAACACTCAAATTGAATCATTAATTGATGTTATAGCACCATTAATACAAGATGAAGATGATAGAGCTAGATTGGGTATAAGTAAATCAAATACTAATGAAGTACCTGAAGATAAATTAAAACCTAAAACAGGGTATATATCCGATATATTAGATAAAATAGATTTAATAGATAAAATTAATAAAGAAGATATTTTTAATAATGATGTTGAAGGATATGATATACCTGATATAATAACACAAGATAGAAAACATATTTATCATATTATGAGTGAAATGTTAGATAATCCAGATAGTTGTGGGTTATATCAAACAACTAAAGCTTTTAATGAGTTAGAAAAATTAGTAAATGGTGCTAGGTTAGAAGCTGCAGGTTGGACTTGGGCCCTAGCTTGTACTCAATTGGATTATAATATTGATCCAAGGGAATACAATCAAGTTAATATAATTGAACAAATACAAAAAGATCTTAATCCACCATATAAAAAGAAATAATAGGAGATAACATGTCATTAGAAGATATCTTAAAATCAATAAACAAAAATGTTAAAGGTGTTCATATGTCAACTTTAACTGATAGTGATGTATCAAAAACAGAAGGATGGATAAAAACACCATCATTAGATCTTAATAGAATATTATCAGGTAGTTTACATAAAGGCATTTCAGATAAAAATCTTGTTGGTATAGTTGGTCCAGAACATACTATGAAAAGTAGTTTTATGATTTTATGTATGTCTGAAGCAATAAAGCAGGGATTTAAGCCTATAATAATTGATACTGAACGTGGTGTTAATGATGAATTTTGTAAACGATGGGGTCTTGATTTAGATAAAACAGGATATATTTATACGCCCTGGGTAGATAAAGTGAAAAGTATTTTGGCTAGCATTAAAGAATCGGGTGAGGAAAAACTTATCATTGGTATAGATAGCATAGGTGGCCTGGACTCGTATAAGATGTATACAGACGCTCTTAAAGATGATCCTAAGTCTGACCAAGGCCAACTTCAAAAACGTATCAGATCCCTCTTAAAACTACTTCTTAATATAACTATTGAGCAAAAATCAATAGCTATTGTAACAGGTCATATGTATAGCTCACCAGATATGTTTACACCAGATCAAATTGGTGGTGGTAAAGCTATGAAATTATTTCCAAGTATTTTGATAAGCCTAAAGAAAAAACTTATCAAAGATGGTACTACTAAAGATAGCAATATTGTTGGTAATGAGATTACAGCAACTACTGTTAAAAATAGAACATATCCACCTTTCCAACAAGCTACTGTTGCTATAGATTATAAAAATGGTATTAATCCTTATGCCGGTTTATTAGACTTGATGGTAAAGGCTAATATAATTGAAAAATCTGGTGCATGGTATTCATATAAAGAGCAACGATTAGGACAGGGTGCTATAAAAGCATCAGAAGCATTAAAAGACTTTCCAGAATGTATAGAAAGTCTTGAACAATGGTTAGAAGCTACTGGATATTCTAATATTAATGAAAATTTTAAAGAAGCTGAAGAATTAGTATTTAAACCAGAAATAGTTGAAGAAAATAAATCGACTGTTAAGAAAAATGGTAAAAAAATAAAAATTACTAAAAAATAAAACATATTATACTAAGGAGTATTATGTTAGAAAGTACTTTTTTGAATCTACCTGAGAGCCTTCCAGATAGAAAACAAATTGGTCAAATATATTTAGAAGGTGAACATATGATATCCCAAAAAACATCAAAGCATAAAGGTGATATAGTATCATATTATGAAATCATTACTGTATATAATCCTAAAAAATATGAATTTGTTCCAAAATATGAAAAACTAGAATAAGGGAGAGTAAAATGGAAAAGAAAAAAATAAGTATATTTAGAGTAGAGTATGATAGAGTTGGTATGGAGCAGTCATGGACAGCTTTTATTGCTGCATATAGTGCTGATGAAGCTGTGGATTATATTCACGCTACAGTAGGCGGTAATTTAAGAATTAATACATGTGGTTTTACATGTAGATTAGATGCTATATCTAATAGTCTAAGGTCTGTTATAGTTGGTTCTGCTGGATCTGTTGGTGTTAAACAAGTAAAAGGCAAACCTGATGAAAAAGTACCAGAAGCACCAACACCAAAGCAAAAATCAAAGACAATCAAGAAAGTTAATATTGGTAATATTGGTAAAAAATGATAATTGATACATTTAATATAGACAATTTACTTAAATCTTGGTTATCTAAAGACTTTACTGTTATTAGCACAAAAGAGAGACAAAATATAGCTATTAACGCATCTGATACACAATTAGATGCGTTAATAATAGATTGGATTCCTAGTGAATGGCCTGGAAAAGAGAAACAATTAATAGACCAGACTAAACTTGTTGAAAAGTATATTAAAAAGAATAAAAAAGTTATAATTTTTGATAGATATCTTGGTATTACTGTTAATGAATTTAAATGGTTTACAAAAAGGAATGTTGTATTATTTGAACCAGCTTTAAATTATAGATCAGGGTTTACATATATGCCATTTCCTGTTAAAATAAAAAATATTAATGATGATTTTATAACCAAAGAAAAAAGAAAATATGATCTTATATATAAAGGAAATCTAACAGATAAGACTAAATGGTTTGAAAATTATTATATAGAGTTTAAGAAGAAATATCCTGAAAAAATAGTATCATATGATGCTATAATTGATAGAGAATGTGGACAGAAATATAAAACATTTGATGTTATAGAAAATAAAATATCTTATATAGATGCTAAATCTACTATTATTATAGGGTCTAAACAAGAGTATAATATAGGGTATTTAAATCAAGGGTTTGTAGAAGCATTAGCATTAGATTGTTTACCTTTAATACCAGCAGAACATAGGTATTATAATGGTATGATTACTGTAAATAATATAAATGAAGCTGAACTTTATACTTCATTGTATGATGAATTGGATATAGGATTATTGATAGATTGTCATGATCGTATTAAAAAATATTATCCTGAAATGATGATAGAGTATGCTGTTGATATGATTAAATTTTTTATAAAATAAGGAGATGGGATATGTATCATATATGGAATAGATCCTATAGAATCTAGAATAGTTTTTAGTAGTAAATCAATTATCAAAAATAAGAGGGATAATAATGAAAAATAATGTAAATGATAAAAAAATGGATATTTCGTTATCAAGAACATATACTATAAACACAGGAAATTATAGTAGTATTAAACCATCTGTTACAATAACAAAGACTTCTATTGACAGAAAGGATTTTCAAGAAGAATATGAGGAATTGACTGAATTAATAGATTCTGTTATAGCATTAGAGACATTAAAAATATCTGATGAAATGTCCACAATTAATAACATAGGATATAAAGACTATACTGATATCATTAGAAAAGATGAAGATGATATAGGTATGTTTATTAAAAAATTCTCTGAAAAGGACTAATATGAAAAAAGTTACTAAAAAACAATACAATCAAACTGTTATGCCTCCAATATATGATATTATTGAAGGTAAATATAAAGTATTATATATAAATTATGGTAAGTTACGATTTACTGCATCTTATGTTGATAAAGCACCAAATGTCGGGTCTAGTATGATATGGGATAGTATACAATATAAAGTATCTTATGTTAATGAAAAGGAAAAAAGATTTTCTGCTGTATTTGTACAGATAATAACAGAACCACAAGACGTGCCGTTACCAGAAGATACTATAAAAACAAAGAATGTAGCAACTTTGATATAAGGATGTATTTATGATTAGTTTTATTTGTGATTTTCTTTTTGTATTTATTATAATAGTAGCATTAGAAAATCTTTAATAGTCAAATAATTTTAAAGGCTGTGGGATTAGAAAACCTTATGTCCCTGGATGATATCTTAAAGGGATAGCATAAAAGGCCCAACCACATATTATGCTTAAAATAATAAAAAATAATAAAAATGCTGATATATTAATTGTAACACCTTTATATACAGGTCATAAAATATCTAAAGAGACAAAAAAATCTCTTAAACATAATAATGCAAATTATATATGGATATCTTATGAAAGTACTATGAAGCATGCTGCAAATGTACAAGGTGCTTTAGATAGTTATGAAAAGGATCATATTTTACCACCATATATTTTTGTACTTGATAGGGATATCATTCTTGGTAAAAATTGTATAGATAAGTTATATGATACTATGATAAAAGAAGCTGTTAAATCAGATAAAATTATAGCATTTGTATATACACCATTTGAATATAAAGGTCATATTAATATGAAGTTCCCACCAATAGAATATGATATTAACAGATTGGTTAGAGGAAATTATATATCATCTAATAGCTTATATAATACAGAGTGTATTAAAAAAGTTGGTGGGTTTGTTATAGAGGAAAAATATCATCGCTTATCAGATTGGGCGATGTGGCTAAAAATGTTTAAGTATGGTTTTTATGGTAAGTTATGTAAGGATGGATATTTTACAGCAATAAGTACTAAAAATGATATATCTTGTGGAACAAATGAAGAATATGTTATTACTCATAAACATGTAGTACAAGATTTTATTTATCCACTAAAATAATCTTAAAACAAATGGTACAATAAAATTTAAGTCTTCTTCTATCATCTATACCAATTAAATCCATTGTTTTACCACAACATTTAGGTTTAACTACGTCTTTTATTTTCATCACATGTCCAATCATTATTTCTTTTTTTATCTGTTTTTATCATATTATCTAGTTGATACTGAGCATCTTTTTTAGTATTATAACAATATTGTTTATAACAACATTGTTTATAACAACATTGTTTATAACAACAATCTATCCATTTACTATATAATACAATACTAAATATTCTATACACAACTTTCATTTGAATCTTGAAATATCCATATTTGTTTTCACATATTCTATATTCAGACATTATATTTTACCTTCCCAAGCACATCCTTTCCAACCACCCTTTCCCTTAGCGTTCATAGTACCTTCTTCAAGTCTTGACCAAATAGAGCCATTTGTTGGATATGACATTCTAATGCATTCAAATCCAGTTGATGACATTGTTAAGAAAGCACAACATTTATCTCCTTGTCCTAAGCGACAAATACTTTTTGCTTTATTTACTGATAACTTATATTCTGTTGCGTGATCATCTATAATTTTTTCCATATTTTATCCTTTAAATATGATTGATGGGGTTTTGGATAGCAAATAACAAGTCTCGGATTAACCGTATCTATGTCGCCACTTCCGCCGCCTACTTGCCAATGACAAACCAGCAAATCATTTTCCTATTCTGTTTTGTCAATTCCGCCACTTCCGCCGCCTACTTGCCAATGACAAACCAGCAAATCATTTTCCTATTCTGTTTTGTCAATTCCGCCACCCCAGTAATATTAAGTTTTATGATAATGAATCATCTACTATATCATCAGGATCTATTCTTTTAGTTGACCATGCTTCACCATCAGTTGACCATACTTTACCAGTATTCCATACTTCATTATGTTCTTGTTTATATTCCTTATTAGTTTTTGTTAATACAGGTTTATCTTCAATTTTTTTAACATTACCTAAAATATCTTCAAACATTTTTACTCCTTAGTTAATATGTTTCTTTTCATTTTATCTTTTTCAATATAACATATAGCAATCAACTTGTCAATAAATCTTTCATAATCATTACCTTTATATAATGTCTTAATTTGTTGTATAAAAGCATATAGTTTATTAAATTCCATTATATCTCCCACATTTCTTTAGGTATTAACTGTCGCCTTAATCTTATATTTATATGTTCTTGTTCTGTAATTTTTTCACCATTAATAAACCATAACATAGAACCATCAGATCCTTTTACTGCTGGGCCATTTGTACGATGTAACTTACCCATAACCCACCATTCTTTTTTACCATAGATATATTCTATAGCTGGTCCATCTGTACGATGTCGTGCACCTTCTTTATACCATAACATATCACCATTATTATATATTACAGCCGGTCCATCTATACGATGTAATAAACCCTTTTCATTTCTATATTCTTTCATTTTATAGCTTCCATAAAAAGACTTCCTATACGATGCCTGTCAAACGCGGTAGTTCTTAATTCTTCTAGACTACTATTTTTCCATCCACTCTGTACAATATTTTTAAATCCAACATTTTTTAATAAGAATGACATATATTCCATATCAAAACAATTAACATGTCCATTAGTAATACTTGGTTGTTTTTTAATAGAATATACCCAATTACAAAATAATCCACCTATAGGTTCTTTAGGATTTCTATATGACATATCAGCCTTATGAAAAAATTCAATATCATTTTTTACATAAGCTTCTGATGCTTGCTTTATATCAGGTACTATAATCCTTAATAGACCCTTTGGTTTAAGTACTCTATAAAATTCTGACAATACAAAATTTATATCCTTTGGATATATATGTTCTAGCATATGTGACGTGAAGATGATACTTACTGTATCATCTTCAAATGGTAAAGCAGTACATGATATATTAACTTTTACATCTGTATTAGGTCCACCAATATCTACTATAGTCCATCCTGGTACTACGGGGTGCCCCTTTCCGGCACCAATATTAAGTTTAATCATCTATCTCCTTTTATATGTATTATAACAGAACTATAATTCAATTCTGTTATATAAATCTTCTATTTTTGTTATTATATTTTTAATATTTTTTTCACAATCTTTAATATTATTAACTATTTCTTTCATTGATAATATCATCGAGCTTTCAAAAAACTCAATTTATGCTAAAATTTGTGAATTATCGTACTTACTATTATCTGATAAAATTTGCAGTTCATCCCTTAAATTATAATCTTCTATACAATTTTTCATTTTATCCTCCTTTTATTGACCATAATTTTGTAAATTATATTTAACTGAATCAACTGCTTGTTGTATTGCACCACCAAATAATGAAGCTAATATATCACCAGACATTTCTTTCATCATTTCTTTCACAGCCTTACTTGCCATAATTTTTCCATTATTTCCATATACAACATTAAATTCTGGTGAATTTAAATACTCTTTTATAATAGATTTAAATTTCTTTTGAACTTCAATTTTAATAATATTCGGTAAATCTGTTGTTATATAATTATCAATGGTTTCTTTAATTACTTTATCCCATTGTTCTGTTGGCACAATATTTATAAGACTTTGCTGTACATTTAATCTAATACGTTCAGCAATATCAGTTGATTTTATTATTAAATCTGACATATTATATCCTTTTATATTTTATTATAGTAATATCTTCATCACCTAACACATCATTAATAATTTGTAAAATTTTGTTCCAATCACCACCAGCTAAACCAGCACCTATAAGTGGTAGACCAAATCGTTTCCCTTTAAAATTATCTTTAATCCATTTCATACACTGTTCTATTGCATCATAATCAGCCATTTTACCATACCCATAATTAAATTGAGTATATGCATTAACTACAATAAAATTAAATCCATTTCTTTCTATATTTGCAAATGAGCAAGTACCTAATTTATCTTTAGATCCTTTTATTGTTTTTCTATCAGCATTAAATGCTTCTATAAATTCATTTTTAATTGTTTTTGCTATCCCACCACCCATAGTACAAAAACAATTACAACCGTGAATTATTACATCAAATTCACCATTTTTTGCCTTTTCAATTAGATCCCCATAAATAGTATTAATCATTTTAAAATGATTCCATATTATTTTTAACATCATCTTTAACTTTTTGATGTATTTTTTCTAAAAAAATAACATACTTAGCTGTTAAATCTTTAAGATTATCATAATTAAGATATATTAATGTAAATCTTTCATCGTTATTTATTAATATTACAGAAGTTTTATTATTACCCCATTTATAAATATGATAAGTCTGACTAATGTTTTTTCCAAACATATTATATACAGGTTCTAATATTAGAACGCCTTCACCATATTTTTTATTAAATTTATTTTTAACAAGATTAAGATTTTTATTACAACCAAAAATATGTATAAACAATAATTTTTTTGTTTTTTGTGAAAAATGAAAACTACCACCACTAAAAAGAGTAGTGTTAGTGTTAAAAATCATATAATCTTGTCTTAATATTGGATTTCCACTATATGGATATAATTTTAAATGTCCTGAATCAAAACCAACAAATCTATCATCTATACTAGTTGTGCCTGGAAAATAAAATCCATTAGTAGATTCTATATAATACTTATCATAATAACGAACATGGCCATTCATTTTATATAAATCCTGACTTTCTATTCTTATATCATAATTTTTTTTCAATAATATTTTTTTAATATCATTATATGACATATCCCATGATGTATTTGAAAATGTAATGATATCATCACAAGTTTTTTTAAATACAATATCCGATTCTAATGATCTTGAACCTGTCATTTTATTCAATTTTTTTAAACTATCTTTAAGATTAAAAGCACTGGCTGAAATTGCACATAAAAAAATAACACAAATTATTGCCAAACAAATTTTTTTCATAATAACTCCTTTTATGTTCTTGTTAAAATATCCTGAGCAATAAGAACAGGACAATTAATGTCATGTATAAAATCATCAGGATTACCAAAATATTCTTCCAATTTACTATTACAAAATTCACAATACCAATATGAATCAAGATCTTTATCCACATATCTTAAAGGATTTTCTGTTACAGCTTTTGCTACAATCAACACATCTTCTTTATTAAATTCACACATTATTTAATTTTCCTCTATTTTATATTGAAATAGCTATAAAATCACCATCCTTACAATAATGAATATCATGTTAAGATAGTTATCATTTGAGTGTTATTATGAGCCCTTTAAATGTCTTTATGGCATGTTTAATTACTTATCTTTATCAACCAGCCAATAATTCCATATTCCTTTTGCCCAACAGTAAGTGTACCAAAGAATAAGAAACATAATGCCCCATTGGTCATGTTTAAACGCTGTATAAACCCATGCAGGCTCAGATATTAACCCAAAAACAAAACCCCATCTGCTCCATTTTTCTTTGCGTGATAAAAACCATATTGAAATACATCCAAATATTATAATCCAAAACTGACAAAATGTTTCCATTTATTTCTCCTTAAAACATCTTTCTTTATCTACGCATTTGTTTCAACATCAAAGCAAAGTTTCATAAACTTTGTTGCTGCTTCATTTCCTATTCTATGTGCATCTTCAAATGACAATGAAGATGTTGCTTTATCCATACCTATTGCATCAAAACACATCATAGCTATATTACAATGCCATGAATGAGCATAAGAACCTTGGACTGATGGTTCATCTTGTTCCATTGCTAATTTTAATGTTTTGAATGCTTTAGCAATACTTTCTTCTGATATTATTTTATTCATAGTACCTCTTTTAATGATTCAGATTTAACCATTTCTATTATAGAATTTTGAACCATATTCTTATAAAATAATTTATAACTTACTGTTTTTGCGATCCAATAACCCCCGTAAATAAAAAAACCTAAAAATATAATCATTCCCAAATATATACAAATTTTTTTCATTTTTTATAACCTTTCTATTAATATTGATCTTACAATTTTTGGTGATACTTCTGTACCATTAACAGGTTGATTAAATATACCTGACGCAAATTCTATAGCATGATCTTGCTTAATGTTATCATAAACACCTCTACTAAATTTACCTGATGGAAAAACCTTTATTGGCTTATATCCATGCTCTTTAAATTTATCAGGTACAGCAACAGCCGCACTTGCAACATACTTTATTTTAAATCCTCTGTCAAGTAAATTATGTAATTGTTTTTTAAAATCTCTTTCTTTGTTATAGAATACTGGATGTACTTCTATCAGTATCTTACAAGGAAAATTATTATCAAACAAATCCATGGCACCATCTAATATTTCTACTTCAGCTCCTTCTGTATCTGACTTAATAAAAAGTTTTTCAAATGGTTTATCTTTCATAAATTCAGTTAGCGTAGTACATGGTACTGTTATACTACCAGATGTATGTTTAGTGGGTACTGTTGAATTAAGATTTGTAGCATCTGCTGTATAAAATGTTAAATCTCCTACAATATTACCCATAGCAGTTTGATAAGAACTAACTATATCATCAAATTTATTAGCTTTTACTGACATATTTAATAATTCTATATTTCTTGGATCGGGTTCTATAGCATAAACTTTACCACGTCCATTATGTTTCTTGATCATTCCTGCTGTAATAAATGTATTAATACCAACATTAGCACCAATATCAACAAATGTTGCATCTGTATCAGTTTCTTTTCTTTGTAAGAAAGCAAATTCAGGCTCTCTAATATCCATATTTCCGGTAGGCATATTTCTTAATGTACTATGGATACCTGCACCATTTTTTAACAAATACATTACATGCCCATTTACTACATTGGTTACTACATTGCTTTTATCTATCATAAGTCTCCTGTGCAATTTTATTTATTTTATTACCTATACCTTTTCAAGTCTTTTCATACATTCTTTACAATCTATATTAACAGCTTTATCATCTATCCATAAGTCATAATATGGTTTATATAGTACCAAATCATGATACTTTACACCCCATTCTTTAAATTGATTTAAAGTTTTTTCTTTCCAATCTATTTTAGTTACAGTACCCCTAGCAGTATAATAGATTATAATATGACCTTCATCATATAAATCATTAATCTTTTTTATATTATTAGGTTTAGGATCTGAATTATAATGTTTACCTTCTCTATCTTCAAAACATATAGTGTTATCAATATCACAATATATTATCATATTATTCCTTGTTTTATTTCATTTATTATACTCATAAAATATGGAGCACATTTTTCTCCATAAGTTTTAGCATTTTCTTTTAACAAATGGCATGCTTCTGATATAAATTGTTCTGGATTATCTCTATATCTTTGGTCCCATTCAGTAAATGCTTTTTCTAATTCTGTTATAGATATTAAACAATTTTTTCGTTCTGTTATTTTTATTGGTGGTGTATGATTATTTGTTGTCATTTTTATTCCTTTTCCTTTTCAAGAACTTCTTTCCAATGTTTTATCATTACTTCTTTACAAAGTTTTTCATGTTTTAACAATGATTTACCAGTTTTATTACAATCATCATCAAGTTTTGCTACTACAATTTTCCATTGATTTCGACTTAAAAATCTTCTTGCCATTTTAGGTTTCATTTATTTTTCTCCTCTATAAAATCATCAGGACGGTTTCCATCAGGATCGTTAATATTTAGCCCTACAGGATAATAACAAGTACTATAAATCATAATTTCTCTACCATCCTCTAAATCAATCCTTGCCGGTATTTTACCATGTCCACAACAACTTGCTACTGTTATAATATTTGCAGCATTTAAAGCAGCCACAATATCAGCAATACAAAAATCAATCCCTTGTATTCTACCTTTAATTGGCATAGGTATTTGACACTCGTATGTTCCCATACCACAACATTTATCAGGTTTTTTCATCATCTTACTCCGCCTGTCCATTTCTTATCTGATACTATCTCAGCTTTAATTACTTTTAAATTCACATAAATAGTATTTTCAAGTGTTCTTATAATTCTATGAGTTTCTTCTTCAACATTATCTATAGTAACATCAAATCTATTTGATGCCATATTTGTTAATCTACCAAGTAACAATTCGCATACTTCATGAAAAGCTGACTTCTTTATATTTTTATCATTTGCATTTTCTTCCCATTCCGTATTCAGTATTATAACTGCTATACCATCAACACAATTATATCTTATTTCAGCTCTTGCATCATTAAGTAATTCATGTTCATAATGTATTTGCCAACACTTTAAACCAAAATAATCAATCCATTTTATACATTCTGTTTTAAACATCTCAAATTGTTTTGTTGTTGTTTTAATATCACATCTCCTTAAAAGCTTTTTTATATATTAATGGTAAAATATCTTTGTTGTCCATCTTAGCAAATAAATATGATGCTATATCAGGATGGTATTTTTTAACCCACACAGCATATTCTTTTCTTGAAGTCTTTGGTGCTGTGTTATAACAGATATTAACATGTTCTGTAATATTTGTTATGGTATTTGTTATGGTATCAACCCAACCATCGAATTCACCATAAAATTCATCTGGTATAGATTCTTTTGCTTTATTAATTATACCAGACTTATGACATTCTAAGGCATATTTAAAAGATAATCCACTGATTAATTTATGTATTTTTTTATATTCATCACCTTTAAATTTAAATCTTTTGCCATTTTTAAATTCAACAACCCATCCTTCTTGATTTGCTGGTAATATTTTTGATGCACCTATAATATCATCTACAGTATCAAATGTATACCTTTTTGGTAATCTAAATTTATATAAATTAGCAATATCATATAATATGTTATAAGGTATATAAGATGCGGTGAATCTATCTCTAATACCAAGTAATGCTAAACCAGACCATTTGTTGTAATCTATAACAATCCTATTATCAGGATAAATTATTTCAAATAACATGGTCCAATTATATGGTATATCTTTTATATTATGATGTTTATTTAAGTGCTCAGTAGCCCATAATGCTTGATCACTATCAAATGAACCTCTTGTTGATATCATCATTTTATCTTTTAATCTATAATGGATACCCAAACTACCATCCATTTTTTCAGTGACATTTTTTATTTTAGATGTTGTTGTTTTATTATTTTCACCCCAATTAAAAAATTTATCAAAAGGTCTGGCTATAATCTCTGCAGTATTTTTATTTATTATCAAACCACGACATGCAATTTCTAAATTAGTCCACATATTATCATATTGAACTTTTGGTCTGTAATTAAATAACAATAAATCATCCTTTTGGCGTATATATACTGTGTCTGGAAATTCTATATCATGTAATACAGCATATTGTATGTTATCTATAGTGTTTTTCATAAATTTTTATTGCCATATCAGCCATTTCTTGTAATTCATTTTTAGAAACATCTTTATTATTCATAAAATTGACCATACTATCAACCACATTATGATATAATATATCATTGTTATATTTTTCTTCTGATGGTATTGTATCATTATTTTCATACAAGTCATCTGTATAAAGTCCTAAGTCACCGCCCTGTCCTTGAATTACAGTATTAACAAAATCAACTAACAAAGCATCTATTGTTTCCTGATATAATTCACCACCATTATAACAATTCATATGGCTATTTCTGGTAATAGACTCTAATGCTTTAAGATGATAATGCTTTACTTCATTTACTAATAAATTTATTAATTTATCGTTTATCATAATACTTCCTTATATTTTTTTAATATCGGTGGTGTTGGGAATTTATATTTCTTAAAATGAGCTTCTTCGGTTTCTGATTTATATAAAAATTGGCCATCTGCTTTAAACATTAAGCCATTAGCGGCTTTAAAAACACGAACAAAACAATATTCAGGATCACATTTAAAGCCACATGATATTCTTCCATATCTATAGCCGTAAAACCAATATGTGCCTTCTTTTGTAGGCCATTCTTTTGACCATTCCATAATACTCCTTTCTTATTATTTTAACATATTATACCAATTATTTATCATATACCCCAGATTTATTACTAAATAAATAATCATACAATTGTTCTACAGTATCTAATCGTACTTTTGAATCATCTTTCAAAATAATATAACAACAATCTTCACATTTACCAGCATCAGGAGCATCATATAACCACCAACTTATTGTTTCATATTCATCTTCCATTTCAGATTCCAATACATCAATTATACCATTTGTTAAATCACTTGTTATAAGCGGTACTAACCAACCATCAAAAAATGGTTCTAAAGCGTTACAAAAATTATGTTCTTTTTTATTTTGTTCTATAATACCACATATCATTTTCACAAAATTTTCTTTTTTCATCACATACTCCTTTATAATTCATCACTTCATTTATAATATCCTTTATTAAACAATAAGCTTACACCGCCTTATCTAATTTGGACCACCCAAATCCACAGGTCTTTTTTCATTAACCCCTCAACTTATTGTTTGATGATAAAGACAGGACTCGAACCTGTATGGTACGTTTCTGTGTGACTCCAGGACATACTTAATCAAAATACCCCTGAAAAGTGTACCTTACATATTAGCGTCTACCATTTCGCCACTCTATCATACACTACATTCTTTAATTTGTAATTTAAAATCTGCTTTATTAGGAATGATTTCAAAATTTAATTGTTCAATCATTCCTAATAATAATTCTTTTGTTGTTATTTCTTTATAATTTCCTTGTAAAAGAATAGATTGATTTGATTTAAGTTTACCTGTTTTATTTTCTAAATCTTGCATTCTTTGATAAAGTCTGTGTAATTCATCTCTTTGATTATCTTGTATTTCTTTTAATAATTTTTTGCTTATCATATTATACCTTTTATAACTACATATTTATTAATTCTCTTTATCATACACTACATTCTTTTATAACAGTCTTTTGTACTTGTTTGTTAATGTATTTAGAATAATGTTTTTCCCATACAATATCATCTTTTGCTGAATCTTTCTTAACATCTAATACAATCTCCCTCATAACATCACCTATAAGTTTTTTTGTATATCCAGGAAATTTACTCATAGCTGACTGAATACGATTTTCATTAATATATGGATCTATATCACTATAATCATATTCAATTCTTGGTTTTTTGTTCTTTGGTTTTCTTACCATCTCATCAAAATTTTGATGTTTTATTTTGAAAATGTATCGTGAAAGACCTGTTAATTTAGGTCTTGATAAACATCTAACAACATATCCCTCAATTATGTTACCCTCAATAGGATTAATAAATGAAACTATTTTAGTCTGATCACCTTCAAGACTTGCTGTTAAAGTCTCTACAAGTTTATTAAATGTAGTTTTTACAATACTATGTACTGGAGCATATTGAAATGGTTTAAATTCACTAGCAATATCAATGGTATAATACTGAAATGTATGATATTTACCTTCATTGTCTTTAAAATCAAAGATATAAAAAGCTTTATCACCATAATCTACACCTTTTTGTATACCCTGACCGGCAATCTCACCATAAGCAAAGTCAATATCAGTATTAAGATCAAAAAATGACTTCCAATCATACCCGTCCATAACTTCTTTATATTTTGTAGGTAAAAGATGGCCATTTCGTGTAAAGTATCTTGGTCCATCTTTGTATTTATTGCTTATACAAATTGAAGAACCATGAATTTTTTCAGAAATATGAAATTCTTCAACATCATTTGCTAAATCAATATCATCAGTATATTTATCTACAATTTTTGGTATATATTTATAATTTTCAATTTCAGAAAATCTAACAAATTTTTTATCTTCAGACATAATATCTCCTTATTGTTTAATATATAATATCATAGATTTTTTGTTATGTCAATATGAAATATAAAATCTAATTGTTTTTACACCTTCAGGTAAATCTGTAACATCTATTTCATACCCTTGAACATAGTCATTACCCCATTCTTTCAGTTTAAAATCCATTTCAAGTGGATATTCTGGATCATTATATGCACCACCACCACCAAAATATTTATCAACTTCTGCAGGTGGATTTATATCACATTCTTTACATGATAATAAGATATTTAAATATTTTTTATATGTAGAGTCTTCTTTATCTCTAAGTAAAACAACATTCATTGATGAATTCATATCTTTTACCTTTCTTTATACATAATAAATCCAAGACTCATATTCCCTATAATCTTCTATAGAAAAATCTTTATTATAATCCAAACCATTATATTCTTGAATCCATCCAAGAGATATCATAAGATTTATAGTAACATCATCAAGAGCCTTATCTGTTGCATAACTATAAATTTGATCATGTTCTGCACCTACAGTATAACCATCTATATTATTATAAAATGGTGCTAATGTTTTTAACCCTTCTATTATATTTTTTGTCATTATCTATCCTTTTATATTAACAATCAACCAATATCAGATTTAACAGCAAGGATCTCAATGATTTCCCGGAAGCAATTCCTTCACCATCTATATCAAATAACCACCACTTATTATCTTGTTTTAATAAGATATGAAAATTTGCCAAATATTTTTCAAGCAAATCTACTGCAGGCCATTTCTGCTTGTCAATCATATCGCATAATTCAGATATATCTTTCATTTGTACTGCTGGCCACCCATCAGGTTCATGGTCAATTTCAAGTGTTCTCATTTTACTTATTAAATTTATTGACATATCTTTCCCTTTCTTATTGTTTAATATAATATATCATAGATATTATGTCATGTCAAGATAAATTATTTTCGTAATTTATCTTTTATTTTTTGTTCATTTGGAAATACTGTCCATAAACCATCACCTCTTGCTATACAAAAATCTTTAACATATTTAGATAGTTTCATTAAGCCAGATGGTTCTATCGAAGCTGCTTGATCTGACCCATACATTGATCTATCCAATGTTATATGAACTTCAATCATTTCAGCACCATACACTATAGATACCGCACTAAAAAATACTCCTGGATGATGATTAGAAAACCCTATCTTATATTTTGTACAGTATTCCTTTCTTAAAGTATTAATAAAAGACATATTCATTTCTTCTAATGCTGTAGGATATGTAGATGTGCAAGCTAAGATATATTTTATCTGATCACCTAAAACATTTATACAGCCGTCAACTTCTTCTTTAGTTGACATACCAGTACTTATTATAACAGGTATATTAGTCTTTTTAATACTCTGTAATAAAGGACTGTTTGTTATAAGAGCTGATGGTATTTTAATGTATGGTATATCATACTGAGATAAAAAGTTAACAGATTTAAGGTCCCAAGGACTTGCAAACCATTGCATATTTTTATCTTTACAATATTTGTCTATTTCATCATATTCATCTTTACCAAACTCTATTCCTTCCTTTTGGTCTCTCTGAGTAGTACCATAAGGGCTTTCTCTTGGTGAATCTAAAAACTCAGCGGTATAACATTCATTAATATCCCTTTTTTGAAACTTAACATACTTTATACCACACAATGCTGACATATCAATAAGATCTTTAGCAGCATTCATATCACCATTATGATTTATTCCAACTTCACTTACAATCTTACATTCCATATACTATCTCCATTAAAATTTATTTTGTTTTATATTTTATCATCACTTCATTTAAACAAAACTTAAAACAAGTGTCCCAACCTTGACCATCTGGACCTCTTAATCCTCTTTTAGCTTGTTTAACAACTCTTTCAGATTCCCAAATACATATCCATGATAAAGCATCAAGTAAGGTTGGTTCTTTACATGCTATTTCTATTGCTTCTTTTATGGTCATAATCGTTTTTAATAGATAAGGATTACACCATACACATTCTTCAGGTAATTTCAAACCACTTATATTATAACCATTACATACAGGACAATATTGTGAAGCACCATATTTATTATTCATTTAATAAAAATCCTATATCATGTACTTGACATCCAGCTGCATTATGATGCCCACCACCTCCATATTTCTTTGCTATAATTGAAACATCTATATCATCTTTGGTAGTATATAATGATATAGTCCATAAATTACCGGTATATCCATAACATATCATAATATCATAATCATCTTTAACAGAATCAAATACTTGTGAATTTTTATATAAAACATTTAATACAACTGCTTTATATCCTTCAATATTAATAAAGTATGCTGAACTATCTATCAATACTTCATTTTCTTTTTCTATATATGATAGTATTGATTTACCTTTAAAACATATGCTATCAATCATTTTATCCGACTTAAATAATTCTTTCCAAATTTCTTGATTATCTGGTATAGTATTAAAAGATTTCATACCATATTGAAATGGTATTGTTTTTTTATCCGAATGATCCCACACATCATATCTTCCAATTAATTCAACAGCTTGTGGTAATTTTTTATTATGAATATATTCCCAAGTAAGTTCACATCCAGCTTTATCTGTACCCAACATTCCTAAAATATCTTCACCGCTTTTAATATAATCATTTATTGCTGTTATATGATGATCTATCCACACAAGATCACACATTCCTTTAAGTTTAATCATATCACTGAAAGGTTGTAAACAAAAATCTACCATAAATACCATTTCACCTTTTGTTACAACATTCCAATCAAAAATTTTGTCATAGCTCATTTCAATCATTTCACAAGCTGGAAAAGCATCTTTAATTATTGCTCCAGCACAATGTCCATCCATATCATTATGATAATAACACTTCATATCTCTCCTTATATCTCCCACATTTCTGGTGGTATTAAAAATTTTATTCTTAGCTTATTAAATTCTTGTTTTGATAAAAGTCTACCATTGATCCAATATTCTATTCTACCATTAGCATATATTACAGCAGGGCCAGTTATACAATATAGCATGCCATGTTCATTACGTTTTTCATTACAATATAACATATTAACCTTTCAAATCCTTAAGCCATGGTACTATAGTGATTGCTTTATTTTTTAATACTTTTGACATTAAGGTATCCTTTAACTTTTTAGTGAGTCTTTCGGCATGAAGTACTGGAGCTATATACCATTTACAATTTTTTCTTGAAACTCTAACTAACTCATTGATTTGATTAATAAATATATTATCTGCGGTTAATATATTTTCTGCAGGAGATAATTTAAGTATAGATGACTTAGATACAATACTATCAAAATAACCATCTTTAAAAGGCAGTTTTATGTTATCCCAATAATGTACTATAATATCTAATATGTCAGTATATTTTTTAAAGCATCTTCTAACTTCTTCATTATCAATATCAAGACTTGTAATATCTCTAAACCCTCTATAATGACCTATGAATTCACAATATCCTGGACCACAGCCATAATCTAAAATTCTATCATGTGGCGCTCCTTTATATATTGTATACCAAAATGTATCCCATCTGTCAATAAATTTATCAGGTTCCTTAAACTCGCGCCATCTTTTCATATCAGATGTATCAATATTCTTTAACATTTCTTTTTGTTTTTCTGTTAAAATTATCATATTACTCCTATGTAAAAAAATTATCTATATTATTTGTATTATCATTTTTATTTTTATTGATAACATATTGTATTCTATGCTTTGATATATTACAGTATTCGTTTTCTGATTCAATACCATCAAAACTAAATCCTTCTTTTATTGCAGCACATCCAGTACTTCCTGATCCCATAAATGGATCTAATATTCTACCATAAGTGGGTGTTATAAGTCTACATAAATACTGCATTAATTTTATTGATTTTACTGTTGGATGATTATTACTTTCTTTTTTAACACCTCTATTTCTTGGATTATCACCACCTGGATTACCTTCTTTTCTACTTTCATCTTTCTTTTTAGCTTCTACATTTGATAAACCTAAATTTCTTTCTGCTTTTGATGGTTTAGCACAATAGAAAAATCTTGCAGCTGAACCTGAGTCATTAAATCCTTGTTGTCCGGGATGTTTTAATTTTCCAAGAAATTCACCATTTCGATTATTAGCATGTGTTGGCGATACCCATGTTGTTTTTTTATTAAGAAATAACCCCACAACTTCATCTGAACCATCATGAATTACATTTGCAGGAAAACGGCCTTTGGGTTGTACGAATACTCCAGCACCGGCGGGCTTCTTTCCTTTTAAAAAGGTATCCACGTCTCTCGTGGTAGATCCATAGCTCCCGCCGTTCAAGTCGTCTGTGGTCCCCACCCGACACCCATCAATATTAATACCACCTGTACCATACTTTAATACATTTAAAGCAATATTTTTCTCTGATATTGGTTTCCTACATAATATCCAATGTTCTGCTGCTGGTTTGAGGGCTGTACCCCAACCATCCCATTGTTTTGCTTCAGGTGAATTTGGCTCTGTTATATTAAATTCATGAGGATCACATGTTTTATTCCAATTACTTGACTGACCAAGAGCTGTTTTACCAGCCTTACCTTTGCCGATAATTTTTTCTGTTCCATTTATTTTATCTATGGCCTTTCCAATTGCCAAACTTTTTGGAAATCCTGTACCAAAAACATGCATTATAATATCTCTTATTTCAAATCCAGCATTTTCTATTGCGGTAACTGTCCAATGACTTGTTCTTGGTAAAGCCCACACAAGACCATGAGCACCAGGCTTTAATACTCTATAACATTCTTTCATTATACCAGTAAGCCATTCAATCCACATATCACGACCACCTTTATCACTATCCCATGATTTACCCATAAAATTTATACCGCTTGGTGGATCTGTTACAAGTGAATCAAAACATTCAGTAGGATAAATTTTTAATACTTCTTCACATTTTCCTTGATGTATTGTTATATTTTTTTCTTTATAATACGGTTTCATTATATATCCCACATTTCTTTAGGTATCAGCCTTGACCCAAATATTTTATCATTAAATTCTTGTTCTGTAAATTCTTTACCCTTAATGTACCAAAATTTAGTACCACAAGCATATATTATAGCCGGTCCATTAAGTCTATGTAAATGTCCATTTTTATACCATCCTTTAGATCCATCAACGAATATTACAGCCGGTCCATCTATACGATGTAATAAACCTTTATCATTTCTATATTCTTTCATATATCCCATCATATCTCCCACATTTTGTTAGGTATTATTAAAATATTCTGTCATATGTTATAGTCTTATTTTTTATTTTATCTTGTGTATGCACTATTATCATGTAATATGGTATATCTGTTTTATCAGAAATTTCTTCAAACATGTTACCTATTGCAATATACTCTATAAAATCTTCTTTATTAGCAGTACATATTATTATCATATCCTTTGTTATCATTTTAACAATTTCTGGATAATGCTTAATTAAATGATATGATATATTAAATTTACCTATATTATTATACATTATATCACCCACATTTCTGGTGGTATCAGCCTTGACCTAAATTTTTGGTCATTAAATTCTTGTTCTGTATATTGTTTATCTTCTATATACCATTCTTTAATACCATCTACCCATTCTATTGCTGGTCCATCTATACGATGTAACATACCCATACAAAACCATTCTTTAGTCCCATCTGCCCATTCTATTGCTGGACCATCTGTCCTATGATACTGTCCTTTATCATTTTTATATGTTTTCATATCTCCCACATTTCTGGTGGTATCAACTGTTGCTTTAATTTTTGGTCATTAAATTCTTGTTCTGTATATTGTTTACCTTCTATATACCATTCTTTAATACCATCTACCCATTCTATTGCTGGTCCATCTATACGATGTCGTATACCCATATACCACCATGATAAAGTACCACTAATCCATTCTATTGCTGGA
>Ga0222658_1000166_pt1 | contig 41927 bp, 59 predicted proteins | sample AntAcemetagen476_FD_179830 | JGI IMG/M metagenome (GOLD analysis project Ga0222658, IMG submission 179830) | Saline water microbial communities from Ace Lake, Antarctica - #476 | ecosystem: Environmental > Aquatic > Non-marine Saline and Alkaline > Saline | place: Antarctica: Ace Lake... | reverse complement strand
CCCTGAACCCATTGAACTCCCGTACCTTGGTGAGTGTGGATATAGGGGACAAGGCTCCAGAAACAATAAGACTCTCAGTGAGGTCAATATCAGTCTTGACAGCGGTCCCGATAACACCCTGCCTATCCAAAGGGCAGACAGAAATGTAAGGGTGGTCCCCATGCCATGGAATGAAAATATCCCGAGAAGAAGTTGGACCAAACATGTCAAAAACCCGAGAGGTGTTGTAGTAATCTATATCATGACCGGGGTCAGAACCCTCCTTGACATAGATGGTTACTCCCAAAAGGTCAGTCTGGGCACCTGCGGCAAACCTTATTCCCTTTACCCAAAAGCCATTGGAAGTATCATGGTCCGTTCCCCTCTGGGAATCCTTGGCTACTGTGTAAGATACAGCATCAGTAATCAAACAAGCAGTGTTCACAGTGTAGTTGACCAGAGTGGACCATGGAGAAACTACACCCAGCTTATTCACAACACGGACCCGAAGAATCAAGTAAGAGTGGGTTTGCACGTCATGCAAGGTAAAGTAAGGTATGACGCCCGTCTGCCATGGGACCTGATGGAAGGAATGGTGAGTAAGCGGAATTACTCCGCCTGTCTGTGCGGAATGCTCCACAGAAAACTCGTAGTAAGCTAGGCCCTCTTCAGTTGAAGCAGTACACTCCAGACGCACAAAGGACTTAGCCTCCAGACCCCGAATAATTGTCTCAGTGAGGTCCTGTTCATAACCATCAGTTGCGGTCAGCCCAGCGGGAGTCGTTGGGACCTTGTAACCCCAAGTAGGGTTTGTGTCTCGCAGTACCTTCTGGAGGTCATAAGGCTCTGGCCAAATCTGGTCGGGGGTGATGACCGTTGCTGTGTTGTGCGCCTTCGCCAGAACGATGATTTTCAGGGAAGCACTCTCGTCGGGCATTGCGGCGAGGAGGGCGTGACTGACTGTGTGCAAAGGCTGGACAGCAGAAGGGGACCTGAAGTCCTCGTTCCCGTCTGCCCACCGATGTGCAAGGTCAGGGTCAGTAGTGTAAGGTATCTCGGGGAAAGTGACAGCAAGGTAGATGAACTCGTTGTCCACAATTCCCGCTATGTCGGTCTGGGGAATCTCGACTGCGTGTCCCTCTATCTGCCAAAGACCTTTGTCCAACCGAGCGGCGTTGGCTACACCATTGTAGTAAAGCTCCCCACCGAGCATACGCAAAGCCTTGGAGACCACCAAGGTACAGGTGTCCCCCGGTGCCATACCGCTGGCGAAAATTATGTCAAAACCACAAGAACCGGGGTCGATATCCCATGTGTTCCCATCAGCCGTTACCAGAATGGAACCACTCCATGCATCATTGTTATATTTGAACTTAAAGTGAGTAGCATCAACCATTTCAAAGGTCCAGACACCATTGCCACTTCCGTTAAAAACGCCCTCGGAAGCACGAATGTTGGCTACTGGAATAGTGGTAGTAGAAACGCCCCACTTGTAAATGTCCCCAGCCGAATCAAAGAGAGCTAACTGGTAGCCCGAGATGCCTGCTGATAACAACTCCCTCTGGTCCTTGGCTATGGAGTTCTGGAGGTTTGCATCCTGCGCCCAGAACTGTGCCCCGTCTCTCAGGTTCAGCTTCGAGTAGCCGTCTGAACGACTGAAATTGTCAGTTGATACTACACTCATTTTCTACCATTCCTCATCAAATCCAGCATCCGCCTCAAGAATTTGCCATCCAGAAGCCGTCACTCGTATAGTACCTGTAATGGCTGGAACACCAACCACTTCCACTTCAAATACATCTGAATCTGAAACCCTCAAAAGGAGAGGTGGATTGAACAGTATAGCCATCTTATGCATGTCTACGGCGGCTATCTTGTCGGCCTGCCATTCGTGGGAATACGCAATGAGGTCAACGAGATTTACAATGTCCACATAAGTTACTGAATTGAAGTTACCCATCTTGTGGACACGGATAGAGTCACTTGCCAACGCAAAGTTATCCGTTGCAAGGATATCCAGTCTGTCAATGAATATGGCACTCAAGGCATCGGGTGTCAGACTCAACGTAGTATGAGGAGCGGCACCTCGCCATTCTTCCGACAGAACAATCGGCTTACCCCGCCCCATGTTGCGGTCATAATATTCATTTATCAAAGGTACTGACATGTCAACCTCCCTAGAACCACCCGAGAGCTATCTCAAGCGGCAAGTGTCCTGCATAGATGATACGATTGCAACCTGCACCCAGCCATTCCTGAACAAGGTACCGAAGAATTTCATGCTTGGCCACATCCCCATCGTTGTTACTGACTTCAACATGCAGGCATCCGTCCTGAGACGAAGGGTCATGCATGTAAGTGGTCTCGTCCGCTCCCGTTCCGATGGTGCGAAGTACCCGTATGTGGTCGTAATAATTCAAGAACTCAGTCTCATACTTACGCCCTACTGTCAAACGCACCATGTCCAGAGCACCATTCAAAGGATTGGTCCCATAAGGGCCACCAAATCCCCAGATGGTCCCAGTATCGAGAAGAGAGAAATTCGTCTGTCTCTGGTTCTCCACCATGGTCTCATTCACGACCAACGAAAAGTCCTCTTCATCGAACCTCACTGCTATATACTCCGAACGGTCCATGGTGAGCACATTATCTGCAACGATTGTTCGAGTGGTCGTTCCATCTGTCACCATAACTGTAAGCCCTGTAGCATCATGCCGCTCTATCTCAAAAACCCCAGACTTCTGAACGATAGACTGAGGAAATACCCCGGCGTCGGAGGGGTGGAACCAAACTTCAAAGGCAAAAGCTGTTTTACCATGGAGACATGTCTTTTCGCCCCATGCCCCCCTGACAGTAGCGTAGTCCCCTACAAGAGCTAGGTCTACCCGTTCGTCCTTCAGGAACATACTACACCCCACGGCTGTATTCCACAAACCCGCAAGGGAAATGTCCATATCCAATCCCCCGGCTATCTCGTTAGGAATCGCCGTCAAGGGAGAACTCGCCATTCTCCAAAGACCCGTAGTAAATGGCTCCTCGACAAACTCAGTAGGTGCCTGTGGCATAGCACCGTATGAAGTGTCCAACTCAAAAGGGACCAGCAAATTCACGAGCTTCAGCTTGATGTGATACCCCAAAATAAGGTAGGCAATATGCTTGAAAGCATCCGCAGTGCCTTTATTCTGAAGGGCCTGTGCCGCAACCATGGCAAGCAACCTCTTATATGCTTCGGAGCGGGTAGGGTTGAAAGAGACTCCCAGACTCTTGGTTATGTCCTCCAACAAGGTCTCGTGAGCAAAGACAGGATTGGTCATCCTTCGTAGATAATGGACCACCCCCTTCAAATCTGAATACCCTATATCCAACAGTTGCATGAGGATAGCTGTAAATCCATCCTCATCTATCGCTGGGGAAGTTTCCAGTGGAGCTAGTATCTGGGCGAGCGCATATCCAAATGAGGGCCGACAGCCTGTCTCTGCCTCGTGGTATAACGTCATACCCGTGACTCCCACAAAGGTAGTTCCCGAAATTGAAGTGTACCCGAAGAAATCTATAGTGGCCCCAAGGTCATCATAAATGTATGCAGTCCCACCTGCGGCGTTGAACAGGTCGATTGCCCCATTATCCTCCACCGCAATAGTAGTATCCGTTGGGTCCACCGCTGACAAAAACCTTGCTTCCATTAGGACCCACTTGTTATAGCGTGGCGGAACCCGATATCCCCGGCAAGGTCCTCGATAGGAACGATGTCCTCGGAATTCTGAACATAGATGGTGCCGACGTTGGCTATCTCACTTTCCAACAAGTCGATATCATCTGACCCCGAGACCTCAGTACTCCTCTTAAAAGTAGTAAAGGAGACGTTGGTAATAGTCCTACCCCCGAGAATATAGAGTAGAACATAGGTCAATTCGGAAACCTTCAACTTTCTCCCCCACAGAGACGTGTAAAAACTCCCATTGAAGGACTTCGAAAGGGGGTTCAGGTAGTATTGCAAAACCGTCTGTACACGTTCCCTCACTACGTTGTCAAAGTCCAGACCGGGGAAAGGTGTTACTACTGCGGTCACATCAACATAAGCGTAACTAGGTGACATGATGTTGAGAGAGTGTCTGGCGTTCATTCGAGGGGTTATGTAAGCTTCCACTGCCGCCAACAATGAAGGCTCCGGAATACCTGCGTGATAAGGAACAAGCTGAAGGAACGTGGTATGTGCATGATTGTAAGCAACAGCCCTGACCACACCGGGTACCTTTCGAGCGAGATACGCATATTCAATCAGAGAATTGGCTGAGGTCTTCAACCTGTTGGACTGCAATGCATTAAGGCGTACATCGTAGGTACTTTCGACATCTTCCCCAACTGTCTGCCCAATAGTGTAACTCACGTCCACACCAACCGGGTGACTTCGGGTTATTCCGGTAACCCCTGTGAAGGTTGCCCCACTTTTTCCTGTATAGGAAAAAGAGTCCTCATTGTCAAGGTATGCGATGCCTGAGTCAGCGAAGGCATCTATGGAACCATCATCTGTGACAGAAACAATGGCAGAAAATGGAGTGACCGCCGTGTCCAACTCACAGGTAGCAGGAGACTTATTGGTCAGCGAAGCAATGTTACTGTGCCTCTGCCGAGAGCGCATGACACCCGGAGCAACATTACCGAGGTTACCACTGCACGTCCGATATGTTAGAGTTATCTGAGAGCCAGAAGGTGGGACAAGACCCATGTAACCATCCCCTAAGAGGATGATAGGACGGCCCCTGTAATCCATCTCCACCAAGAAGTGGGTGGAGCTAGGGGTGGAGTTAACCCAGCTATCCATCAGAGACCAGAAAACCCCACCTATACTGAGAGTAAGTGTGCCTCTAACTACCTTGTCCCTAGACAGATAGAACTTCTGGTTAGCTGTTCCATCACTCGTCTTGGCTACCGTATGGGTATCTCCCTGAGTGCAGTAAAACTTCTTGGTCTCAGCCCCAACGAATACCACGTCCTCATTGGCCTCGAACACTATTTCGGTACCATCCTCAAGGTCTTTCACCAGCTTCTCACCAGAAGCAATCATAGAGTCATCTGTAGAGGTACCCACTACCAAAACAGAAGCAGGCCACAAACCCTGAGGCCTGTACCCAATGGAGCGAGCACCATCATAGACAGACTCCGGGTCTGAGGCGTTAACCAAAAAGGCCTGCTTCAACCTGTTGTCGATGAAGGCTTCTGAGTCGCCAAGTGCATAAGACACCAGAGTGAGAATACCAATACCAAAATCCCCTGACTCCTCAGAAGTCCACGAGGTACTCCCAGCATTCACGAGGGACCGCTTTTCAGCGATTATGGCCTCATAAATCTCTTGCTGTGTTTTAGGGTAGTATCTATTGGCCACGGCTCTATGCCTCCTCTACTGGAATCAAGAAACTACCATCAGCATTTGTATGTAACACTTGGTAGAAAACCTGACAATACATTTTTGTTGCATCACCCATATCTTCGTTAGGTTGGGTTTCCGGAGCTTGAGTCCCTATTGTGGCAACAACATTTGTGACCCGTCTCTCGTAGTCGGAGACCGCCTGTACAATCTCAGTCTCCCTCTGACGAAACCGGGCGGCGGATGACACACTAAAGGGGTCTCCAAACAAGCCTCCACCAAATGAGAAGATACCCGGAAGGTCACCCTTTCGATACATGATTATCCTATGAACACAGGAGCGGATATGTGGGGAACCTTCGGCACCCACAACGGAACCGTCTACCCCTATCTCTGGGGGCCACTTAAAGCCAACTCCCACAATGTCTTGAACATTCTTTACAGATATGTCTCGTGGGTTTGTTCCTCGCATTATCTACGCCCGTTCCACTGGTGGGTGTACTCCCCCTGCATTACAGGTTGGCACCGAAAAGGTAATTGAATCTATGTAATCAGCTATTGCTTGAGCGAGATTTGAAGCGATAGTAGACCGCTGAGAATCTCCCCCATGGGGAACATTGAATGCGTTGTCTAGGGCCGCTTCAAGGGCCGCAACATTCCCTGCCATTTTACACTGGTCCTTTCACGAAACAAGTAGGAGAACATGGAATATCTCCGCCAGTAACCGGACACTTGACTGTGGGTCCACCAACGGCTATATTCACATCTCCCTCGTCCAACTTTGTGTTTCCTATCGTAATCACTTCGCCGTCTGCATTAAGGTATACCTTCGCACCTGACGGGACTTCAATATAATAGCTTCCGTCATTGTCGTTGAAAGAGACAACAATGCCCGAAGGAGTACGTGTTCCGTTGACATTGGGGTCCTCGAACTCGCTGGGGGGAGTATTAACTGATGAACGTGGTGACCCTTCATATGTAGGAGCATCAGGATTACCCCGGATGAGCTTTATGGTTACCTTGCTACCAATGGGAGGGGTATGGACATCCCCAGTGCCGTCACCCCCGCTGATAGTGTGGTCTATACACCAAGGGGAAAGGCTTTCGCCCCAGATACTTGCCGCCATAACTCGGATACGATTAAGACCTAGAGGGTCTTCATTATCAATTACCTCCGCTTCCAGAGGTATAGACAAAGTAGTGGAGGTTTCCAAAGCACGGACCCTACGAAGAAGGTCTGTAAGGGGGTCGGTCACAAGTGCTACTGCCATTGGAAACTCCCACTATCTAGGGCTGGATAGCATGAAGCATAGCTTTGGTTGTCAATAAGGTCAGGAACCTCGTAGCGTTCCTGAAGGGCTGTTTGTGCCGGAGCCAAAGACTGTACTTGTGCTGAGTAGTCATATACGATGCGACCCTCTTCATCCCGAACTACTTGAGCCACAAGAGTTGACATCTGAAGCAGGCCCACCGTTTGACCGGGATGTATCGCCCATACTGGGCCGTCCTCAAGAAACGCCCCCGATGTCATAGGTACGGGTCGGGGTGGGATGGTCAACGAGTTTGAATTGGCGTCAAATGTAGTTTCAAACCCACTAGAACGGTCGATAACGTGAGAAACTCGGGTGATTAAATAGACGTTGGAAAAGACATCGCCAAAGAGTGGATAGCTATTCAAAGCCACCGCACGTCTTTGCCCTATCATCAAGTCGGCGTCACCCTCGTTGAGTTTGGCTCCTTTGACCGTCACAAAGTTCAGACCCTCCCCTGAAACAATAGCTTCAGCAATCCTCCGCTGAGCCTCTTCACTTGATACATTTTCCGTAAACTCCACACGAGAAGTTCCTCCCCAGCACTCAAACTGTACATAGGACCCTGATACAGTTCGAGTCTGGACTGGAACTAGATTCTCAGAACCACCAGAAGGATTATCGGGTGTAAACCCGTCAGCAATATCAAACAAAGCATCCTGATAATATACAGTCTGATAGGGGTTTATTACATCATTCTCGTCCGGAGTGTCATCGTCATGCAGGGCCAACCCCCCAAAGACTTCAGAAGCACCCAAAGGGTAATTTGGTGGAATGACGTAACTTGTGCTCGGTGAGTTGGGGTCAGTATAGTCACCCTCTGGGACGAAGTCAAGAAAACCAGTCTCTCCTATACCCCCAGTATGCTTACTGGCGTCATCATCCCCTATGTCGGGAGCCACCCAAGAGGTACTTGTCCTGTAGATAGGGTTCACGGAGACCACTGTCACGTTGGGGTCCTTACCCAGAATGTTGGACTCGGGGTCAAACTCTTCCAACTGAGCGAATCTATCAGGGTCCTGCTCGTTGTGTCGAGGGTTCATAACCAGTGGCTTAGGATGTTCCTCCGCCGCATAACCAAGCTCATACATAGAGATGTTCCAAACACCATCAAGCTCATTTGGCTCCAACTTGAGAAACATCCCAAACTGTTCAGCAATACCTTCAAGATATTCTAAGTCAGACTGTCCACTCTGAGACATGTCATCATTTACAAGCTGGTCCCCATTCATGATAGTCCCTGCCGTCAACGCTTCATAGTCCGCCAGAATGATGTTGACCGCCTGTACTATCGTCTTACCTCCAAGCGTTCTCTCTTTCTCACCCCGGCCCAGACCAGCTAGGTACCCGGCAACCTTCAGGACCACTGAACGAGAGCTTCCCTTGATTTGAACACCCTTGATAAAGCCAAGCATCATCCTACTGTAGGAACCACCAACATACCCCATGAATAGCTCGACGACTGCACCATGCTTCAGCAGTGTATGGGCGTCTGCCAGTTCCCTACCATTCACGAACTCCACGGACATGGTGTCAAACTTGCCCACTTCGGAATCAAAGGAAAGCGTAGACATCAGAGGACGTAGCCCCCAATTATCTATGGAATCCCCATCTATTGTGATATCCCAACGTGGTGTTCGAATCATTATCTCTCCATGGCTATAATGAATAGCATACGCAGACTAAGAATCCCATCTATGTCTGTAGATTCGGGTACCTTGAAAACCATACCCGCCCGAAACTCCCAAGGAACCAAGGAAGGGTTGAAGTAAGCAAAGTAGAGCTTGTTCTCTGGAGAAGCCTCACCCATCGTCCTCAGGAGGAACTTATCAATGCGAGCATGCTCCTCGGAAAGTACTTCAAAAGCCCTCATGATTACTTCACCTCGAAGAACTGTGTGTCTTTGTCCGTAAACACAGGTTCAGGTCGAATATTCATGTTGACTTCCATTACACGGGGAAATCCCGTAGGATAGCTTCTAACGACCCTAGAAGCGAGTTTCGTAATTACCCCTATCTCTGAGAAGGGTCCTAGCTCAACGTGGACCATGGGGGGTCTCTCCGTCTCTCTCAGGGGTAGTGTGAGGAAGCGCAACCACCGCCATACAGCGAGGAGGTCTTGAAATTCCCGGTAGACTATGTTCCCCATGGCATCTCGAAAGGCATGTGGGGGACCATCAGCATCATCGACCATCACAAAGTCCAAGGGAAACTCATCTACCCCACTACCTGTGTAGTGTAAAACAGGGCGTACCATACCAATGGATTCATGCTCCACATAATCTGCTTGGTACTTGGGGAGGTCCAGAGCCTCAGGGTTATATTGCAAACGGAAATTCTTTACACCGCTAAGAGTCAAGGGTGCTCCGGTTGGCCCCAGTGGAGTTAAAATTAACTCGGCTTTCGCCATACCTTCGAACCTGTTTATGCCAAGAGATTGAAACATAGTCGAAGCTAAGCTACCTATGACACCCCCCAGAAGACTCATTACAAGGCCCTTTCCTGTTCAGAACGCATAATCTCCAAGAACTTGCGATACATCTTACGGGCATCAAGGTTTTCGTCACCTGTAGAGTTGATGGTCATGTTGATAGTACCCACGTTTACCCCGGTACCCTTAGACTTACCCAAACCTCTGTCTTCCTGATAGTCTGTATCCCCATCCTTGATAAGGCGTTCGTGCTTATGCACTCGAATAGTTTGGTCCTGAGCAAAGTCATAAGAGCCTTTATAGTGCTCTTCTGGGTTGTCTAGCCTGACGGGAGAATCATTCCCCCAAGTAACGTGCTCGATATCCTTGAAGGGGTTTATCTTATTGATACCGTCTATTACAAAGTTCAAAATAGCGGCAAAACCCCGGATAACCCCAGACACAAAGGCGTCCACAGCATTTCCTACAGCAGACCAAACACTTTCCCACAGATTAACTATCCATGCAATGGCATTGTTAAAAGCAGTAACTACCCAGTGGACTGCGGCCATCACCCAGCTTATAGCCATTGACCACATGAACGTAATTATGTCCCAAATCAAAAGGTGGAACTGAATGGAAAGGTTCACCAAGAAGGAAATTATGGACCAGAAGACTTCCCCAATGGCTGAGATAACATCCCAGATAACCCCGCCCAGCCACGCAAAGAATTGCCCAACAGCCGCCCAGATTTCATCCCAGTACTTAATGAGGAGATAGACCAACGCTATGACTATCAAAATAGATATAATCCAGCCGATGACAGCCAACCCCATCAGGATTGCCGCTCCCGCTACCCCACTCATCAGCCCCATCACCAACATGGCTATACCACCAAGGATAGCAAGGAGACCTGCTATGAAGGTGAGGACAGAGAGACCACCAAGAATCCAAGCGAGAAGCTTTGCCAGTCCGGGGTGTGACCGGAAGAACCCAGCAATGGCCCCAAAGATAGAGGTTGTCCATTCGAGTACTGTCTTGAGCATAGGCATGAAGGCCTCACCAAGAGCCAACATCACTGCGGTCTTGGTGTTTTCCAACATGGTCTTCATGTTTTCCCACGACTGCATCTGCGTCTCAAGGTAGTCCTGAGAGAACCCTGTATGGTCCTGAAGCTCAGCAAGACGGTATTCCAGAAGCTCGTTACCCTCGTACAGGACTCCATTGATGGTAGCCTGTGCGGTTTCGAAAGCCGACGCACCAACCAGTGCTCTCTGACCGAAGATAGACCGGAAAGCCTGAGCTTCCTGAATATCAGTGGCTTCCTCCATACTGCCAGTCCACTCCACAAGGAAAGCATCTATCTGGTCAGTTGAGAGTTCTGACTCACTAAGGTCTGCCATTATATCCATGAGAGAGCGAACATGTACCGTACCATCCGCCATGGTTTCACGGGTTTGAATGTCGAGAGCCGCCATAGCTTGAGAAGCCGCCGATGTTGGTGCCTGAAGCTTTGTAAGCATCATCTTCAGCATTGTACCAGCACGAGTGGCAGAGAGACCAGTGTCGGTAAGGGTACCGAGCATGACAATCATAGTTTCCATGTCTTGGTCTGTGCTACGAGCTATAGGGCCGAACCGAGAGAAAGCGGCGGAGAAGTCATCCATCTCCAGCCATGCCTGTGTGGTCGCCTTGGAGAGAATGTCAACGACTTCGGTGGAGTCATCAGCGGTGAACCCAAACACCTTGAAGGCCGCAATAAGGGAGTCTGTAGCAGTAACAACGTCCGTTTCACCAACAACTGCCGCTCTCATAGCGGCCTCAGTCATGGCCATCGTTGTTGCTACGTCGAAACCAGCACGGGAGATTGTCTTGGCGGCTTCCGCTATCTCATTAGCGGCGTAGGGGTACTGAAGAGACCAGTCCACGATGGTTTCTTGAAGAGCATCCCGCTCTTCATCAGAAATTTGTCGAATAGACTGAAGCTGGAGCATCTGAGTTTCAAGTTCAGCGTAAGTATCGGTTGCCCCTGCCATAAACTTGAAACCCGCAGAAGCGGCCTTCATTGCAACAAGACCAGCTACAATGAGGCCAAGGCCAATAGCCATGTTCTTGGCCTCATTACTGGCGTTCTTGAAAGTAGATATCAAGCCAGTCAACTGACGCTGAGCCATCATGACACTGGAAATACCCTGTACAGCGAACCCTATCGCTACACCAATACCCAGTGTACCAGCCCCATTTATCACTGTACTACCTACTTCTTAGATAAAGCTCTGCTAACTCCGTTAGCCACAGTTATTTCCAAGCTTGACAACAAGTCTTGGATAACCTCTTTACGACGATAAGTCTCCATGATAATGTCCTTTATGGGGACCTCATCAATGTTCTCCCCAGTAAGGGTATCTATCGTGCGAACCAACTCTTCTACTCGCTTGTCAAGCTGTATAGCTGTAGAAGCAAACATAGAAAGAAGTTGACCCAACTTCCTATATATACCCAGCAGAAGGTAGGCCAAGCTTATGGCAAAAACCCCTGCAAACATTAAGACTACTACTTCCGCCATCTAGGAAACCCCCCGGTCATCCGAAGAAAGGTCTCAGACTGCGTCAGCACCTCTTCCAAGTCATCAATCGTGTTTATCTCGGAGGTCTCCCTTATTCGGGAACGGGTCCGAAAAAACTGGTCAACTCTTCGTTGGCCATGACATGGTTGAGAGCCTGATACGATGTCTGTATACGGCTCCAGTCTGCCAAGAGGAGTCCCTCTCGGTCGAAGTCCTTTGATACAAACCTGAGCACTGCTGGGTCAGATGGATGAGTCGCTTTATGCAGAATCGCTTCAGTTCTTGCGGCTCTCTCGTCGGGGTCGGAAATGTCTGAAGTCTGTTCCAGTTCCCGAGATGCATCTACAGAAATGGCTTCGCTGAGGAGTCCGGCGGTCACGAAAGTCATCATCGTAACCTGAAGAGCGTCACCAGCTTTGATGGTCTCTTCCTTGTTGCCATCCTTCTGAAGAGCCGAAAGACGTTCAGCCATGGCAGGTTGCTCCTGCGCTGTCCTCATGTCTTTACGGTTGGCGGGAATCATGTATATGAAAGGACAGTAGAGAAGCTCGTCCTTGTGCTGTACTGGCATGCCCCTATGAAGGCGAATACGACGGACACTGTCAAGGGCAAAAAGGTCTTCCTTCGTTCGTGCGCTAATCATTTTGATACCTCTATCTTTCGTTCGAGAGTAAGGTGGTCGCATTGTGCGACCACCTTATCAGTTTTCTGCTACTAGCCTCGGGCCTTCCAGACGATGAAGTCGGTCGCAATGAGAGGTGTACCACCAGCACCGGGGGTGAACACAATCTGTCCTGCTGTGATGACGCCTGTCGCCGTGGTTGGTATCGGAGCACCAGTTGTCGCATATGTGGCCCACTCAAGCTCTGTAGGTGTGAAGGCAAGCTCGATGACCGGAACGGCCAGTACATTGACAGCGTCAATGACGAGAACGCCCTCTGCTCGGTAAGTGAACCGAGCATGACCTGTAGCGTTGAGGTTCGTTTGGTCCCAGATGTTACCCGCTGGAGTGAGGGCCTGAGCAAGAACAACGCTTGCCGTACCAACTGTAGGGGTGCCTCCCGGTGCATCTGCGTTCTCAATCACCAGTACAGTGGCAACTACAGCGTCTACCGAAGCAAACACATCCTCAGTACCGCTGGTGTTAATAGCGGCGATGAGATTTGCCAATGTAGCGGCAGGGTCCAGTGCCACAATAGTGAAGTTGATGTTAGCACCTACACCGTCAGCCTCATACACGTCGGCACCAATAGAGATGGTGTTGGTTGCGGTGGGAAGAGTCGTGCAAATCAAACGGGCTTGCCCAATGACCCCAGTATCCACTTCATCGGAGAGGGTGTCTATTGCGTTTCCATTTGTGACGATATCACCAGCGTTTGTGGCGATGTCAACGACATTACCATCAACCACTGTAAGAGCGGCGTTTATCTTGTCCACCTCGGAGCCGCCATGAGGTGCGGCGAAAGAAGTACCGAACTTCTTCACCAGCCTTTCAAGAGACATCGTTTCCTCCTATCGTATCTCTCATGTTTATGTATACCCTGCGAAGGGCACCCATCCTTGTAACTATCTCGATGACCACCGCTGAACGGCGTCAAGGAGACTTCCGAATGTACCAGCATCAGATACGGCTTCAATATCCTCAGGCGACAGAGTACATGAGAGAATACTCAGTGCTCCCCCCGCCATTGCATCAAAGTCCGGGTAGGTTACATCCACGATTTTACATCGGGACAGGTACCACCTTTTCATCTCTACCATCATTCCCCCGATAAGAGGAACACCCTGAGGGACTTGGTAGAGTTGAATGATAGAGACATCTCGCCGGAAGTCCTTTCCACCTCGCTGAAAACCAGAGGTTTCGTTGTACCACCGTTCGAGCTTCCCACCAAAAGTAAGTCCCTTCCTCAGGGTTATGTGTCCGACTTGTCTTTTGTCGAAAACCTTCATATCTACGGCCTCGTTGACCTGAGAGATGCGATAAGGGGTCATCCTATCCGACAACCCCTTAGCACTTTGGAACCCAGCATCCGCAACGCCGTCGATGTCTACTTTGAACCGCCATGCCACAGGACGAGGTATGCGGACCAGTCCAACGAACTGGTCAAACAAACCCTCTCCCACGACTTCAAGAACGCCACCCAAAATAGACATCTATATCTCCTAGTCTACAATCCAGTTGCCTTCATCAAAGGCAAGGTCCATAGACTCGATAGCCGCACCGTCACCACTCATAGCGTCGCCCTTACCGGGAGTGTACTTCTTCGGAAAGGCCTCTTCCAGCCTGTACCGAGTAGCCTCCTGACGGTTGTGGTCCAACCTGACGATATCCACGGTGAGGCGTTCCTTGGTCTTTATCCACTCTCGCATGAAGAGACTATCCTTCATGACACCCTTGCTGAGCGTAATCTCATTGAACTTACGCATACCAGCCTGCTTGCGAACGAAGTCCTCCCAATCACCTTCCCTGTACTCGGTTACATCCGAGTCCTCTTCGGGGTTACTGAATTCGGAGAATCCAACGAGGTCCCTACCCTCGATTTCAATACGGAACTTGCGTTCCTGAAGCGGGTCTATTCCCGGCCTCTGTGTGTGTACAGCCACTCTTTACACCCCCTTCCTAACCTTCATCCACTGTGAATGAGTTGTTGTTCATGTCGATGCCATAGTTGAGAATAGCCCTCTCAACCGTGTCCACGATATCCCAGCCTGCTTCGATGTTCACCGTCTGTGAGGACAGTGAGTTGTTACTGGAGTCACAGGTGACATAGAATGGTACAGCGGTAGGGTCAGACTTGTTCTCAAACGCTCCATTACGTACCTTCCGTCTGTCATACTTGGAGAGATATGACTGGACCTGCATCTTCACCCTTGCCCAAAGGTCCACTGCGTTGACCGCAAATGGAACCCAGACCATGAGGCTATTGACGATGGAAGTTACGGTTCTGATGGTAACCAGTCGCTTGTGAATCCACATCCAACGACTATCGGAAGTCATGATGCGGTCTCCATAAGCCCTGATACCACCGAGGTTGATGATAGGGTTAAGGTGGACTTCATTGAGACTGTCGGCCTCATTGAGGTCTGCCTCGTACTCAAGCTCGAATACGTCCCGAAGGACAATATTACCAGCCGGAGCCTTGTGCATACCCTCAGCAGAGAAGTCCACACGGTCGTAAAGGCCAACCATGTGTCCCGCAAGAGGGCACCACTTCCAAGTACCTGTCAGAGGGTCAGTTACCTTACCCCAAGGCCAGTACTGGATGAGATACTTGTTATCGAACGCTTCAGAATCCACAGCAGAGATAGCGTTGGACGGGGTCAATCCGAAGTCCGAGACACGAATGTAGACCAGCTTACCAACTGAAGAGGTCATGCTGGAACTTGCGTAATCCGCCATGCTTGCGGCGAGAGCCGAAGTAGCGTCAATACCAGAACCATCAACAACCTGAGGCTCTTCAGGGACCCAGAACTTGTTCGGGAAGAGATTCGATGAAATTTTGTTGAGGGCGTAAACACCCGACTTGTCAACAGAACTTCCTTCGTAGTCAGCCTTGAGAGCATCAGCATCGACGCCACCACCGAAGGTAATGGTCATGCCTGAGGTTCCCACAAGGGCGAGGAATTCAGAACCAGTGTCGTCATCCCCAACTACGGTGTAGACACAGTCAGCCTGTGCCCCAACGAATGCCATGGTCATAGTCAACTGAGTCTCGGAATCAACCGAAAGAATCTCGTAGACATGAACATCAGCGGCGGTCGTTGCACTCGTAACGATAACGATGTCACCAGCGGCAACTCCGTCAGTTACGAAAGTAGCCCCAACCTCAGTAAGCGTTCCCACACCAGCGAGCGAAGTTCCGGTTCCGGTGCTGAGAGTTTTGCCTACATTGGCTACGAAGTTAACCCAGTCAGAGTCCGCAGAGAAGCGGGTGTTGATGTAGTCTGGGTTCGTAGGGATAGGGCTGAGACCTGTGAAAGTCTCAAGGATTCGCTCGGCGTTGTCTCCATCGGTGACAGTGACAACAGCCTTGAGGGTAAGTCCACCCTTTTCGAGAGAAAGAGCAACCTCGAACTCGTCACCAGAAACACCGGGAGAGTTGAGAGTTGCGGCGACCTGCCCATATCGACTGTCGGAACCAAGGATGGCGTATAGGCAGTTCGCCTGAGAAGTTCCCCAGCCAGTCCAGCTTGTAGTGTCGAACCTGTCCAAGGTAATCTGTGTCTCGGAGTTGACTCCGGTCACCTCGTAGGCACCAATGTTGGCACCATTGAGAATGACAAGAATGTCACCCGGAACGACATAATCACCGACGCAGGTCAGGGCGTCGAGAGTGCTGGAGTCCGTGAAGGTGAACCCAGCCGCCGTAACTGCACCTGTACCAGCGAGGTAGGTGCGAGTCATTGTCACCTTCTGGGTGAGGCCTGTTCCGCCATAGGTAGCGGCGAGAAGGGCAGGAACACCCGTGATTCCCCCAGTAAGGTAGGTCTGGGCTACTGCGGCGGTCCATGTAGTTGCGCCTGTACCAAGCTCATAAGCCAGAATCTCTCCGGCCAGAGCGTTGACGCCGATTACGACTGCGGCGGCTGTAGGAGTAAGACCAACAAGGTCAATGGTCAACTCATAACCCGTTGGGTCATAAGTATATGTGGTAGGTCCTGCACCACCAGAGTCAACGACCTCGACTGAGCAAGAGTTACCGTCAACACCTGCGGCTGATGCATAGAAGCAGAGGGCGTCATTGACGGCCTCCACAGCGGCACCACTGATAACCTGATGGGCATGTCCGTTGATAACGGTCTCACATACCCTAGCACACTTTCTCCAAGCACTGGTCTGTGCGAGAGTGAGTGTGACATCGTAAGTGTTAGCCAATGCAACACTTGTCTTGTTCACTGAAGCGGAAGTCTCGATGGTGACGTTAACAAGTCCCCCTGCCGTACCACGATTCACCGCTACCAGATTGAGGATGGCATTTGCGGCACCATCGGACAACTGAGCCTTGGACTCAGCGACCTTGCTACCATCTGCACCACCAGCATACCTTGCGTCATCCCCGACCACACGAACGGCCCAAAGCTGACGAGCACCGTTGTTGAACGCACCCCTCACGCTGTAGTGAGAGTACTTGTCTGGGTCGTAGTACCCAAAGGACTCCACAAACTTAGCGTATGAGGTACACAGGACTTGCTTGTTCGGAATACCCCGAGGGGTATCGACCAGCACACCGGAGATACCAGTCGCTATGGACTGGATAGGCTGGTCTGGAGAGCGTTCCTGTACACTAACACCCAGAGGCATTAGTCACCTCCCTTTTGTGACTTGGACCCTTTCTTGGGGTCCTTATTTCCACCTTGTTTAGGACGAATATTCTTCCTTGGTGGCTCCGGTGGAATAACTGGAGCCGATGCTTCCGAATGAAGCCTCTTGACGGAAACCACACCCAATGTGTTGCAACGGTCAAGATGTGCTGTGTCAATGTACTTACAGAGAGCCGCAGGAATCGTTACCTTGCCCCCTGTCTTCAATCGGCACTGTATCTCTTCCATCTTCGCACGAGGGGTTCCCGGCAGAAACTTCAGCTTGAAGGGGCCATTACCTGTGACCCGAATTCTGAACGAAACACTCATTAACTATCCATCCTCTCACAGTAGGGTCAAGATTTCCCCAGAAAAATGGTACGCTTCCACAGGAGTGGTCCCGATAAAACAGTCAGGACGACGAGATGTGTAAGCGAAGATTTCCTCGTTTCGGCTGAAGGTAAATGAGCCTGTCATAGGGAAATCCCGAGTGTGTCCTACTACATATACCACAAGGTCACCCGGAGTTGCTGTTATTGACAGGGTCTCCTTAATACCTTTCTGAGCCTCAAGAGTCATTGGTTGCGTTGTGAGACTTAAAGGGGCCTCTGGAGAGATGAGATTTCGCTTCTCAAACTCCATGTGCTCTATATTTGTCCACGCATCCACCATGTAGATTCGTGTGGTTACATTCTGGTCAAAGCGGAATCGCTGGGGGTTTCGCCACTCCAGCGGTACATTCTGCTGGAAACGACCATCCAAATCCAAGTCTGGGTAGATGGTTAAAAGAGAATTGGATAGACGCAGGAAAAAGGTCTGAAGAAGGCCGTCATTATCTGGGTCCTCACAAGTGGTCCGGAAGGCGTACCTCAGCTTCATGGCAATGGGTGGAGCGAATTCCTTGGCTGTCATTGTGGTCCCATCAATGTCCCGATGAATATTGGTCTGCTGTTGCATGAGGGGGAATGGGATAGGGTCTGGGTCATAAAAGGCCACTAGTGGGTAAGAGAGTACCACTGATTTGTCTCCATTTTCCTGCTCCACAGAGGGGTCATCCTTCTCGTACAGGAAAGTGTAGGCCAGACTAGGGTACGCCCTTTCAAGGCGGGTCTTAATCTCCTCAGAAAGCTTAGCAGTGATGGACTTCACAATAGGTACTCGTCGGATTAACTCCGAACGCAGAGGCATCGCCATATTACTGCCTTACTTTGTAAGAGAACGAATGTACTTGTGAACTATATTAGGAAACTCGTCCTCGTATTCCAACTTCCACTCGTCAAAAGCTGGGGATATGAAGTCCCTACCCGGAACGAACTTACGAACGGTTCCTTGCATGGTAGGTATGTTTATCACCTTGTCCCTTATGAATTGCTGGGCTACATCTATTATACTCATAGGGGAGTACCAAGGTTGCCAAAAGCCCGGTACACGACCTCCAGCTTGCATCGCCCAGAAGTTCTCAGACACGGGACCGGGGTACCCACCATCTCCCGCATCATTGGGAATACCTACGAAAATTGCTACCATATTTTGGGTTTCGCCTATAACCTCACTGGTTATAGCACCGACCATTGCTCCAGAGTCTACGCCAACCGACGCAGAGGACTTCAACTCCCCTGTCATCGCAGTATTTGGGGCCAACCCGTACCGGCCTACCCTAAGCCCCACCTTCATCATCATGGCCAACTTCTGACCCGCCTCTTCGACCTTTGGGCGAATCTTGTTGGAGAAGCCGACGAGACCCCAAAGCATGCTGTCAAGCATTGCCCATTGTCCCATCATTGCCATTGACGCACTTATCATTGGAAACCCCTTACTGGTCCTCTACTTCTACTTCAGTGTACTGTTCCAAGAGGGGTTCAGTCTCAGAAGTGGACTCGGACGTAGCCAGCCTCACGGATACCTTGGACTCCTCAAAATGTAGGTCAAAGTACAGCCAGTCCCCATCCAGAGGACACTTTGGTCGTGCTTCGATGACATCGTAGAAACGAGAGCCAAGACCGGGGAAAAGGAGTTTGTAGGCTACCCACTCCTCTTCGATAGGGAGTTCCCCCAGAGTTACAAGGTCCTCCTTACGGACCCTAATGTACCCCAGTGAACGGATGTACCCTAATTCCTGACGGCGTCGAAGAGAGTCCTTGGAGAAGAAATGACACTGTGCCTGAAGTGTAACCAGCACCTCGAACTGAGTGGAACGGGTCTCAAAACGGTGCCGAAATTCATGCTCTACTGCGTCACTCTTAGGATGCCAAAGCTCCACAGAGACGGGGTTAAGCGTGGGGCTTTGAAGCATTTTACACTACCCTGCCTCTGATAAAGTCATCCCTACGGTACATGAAAAGAACCCGGTCTATCTCAGGGACACCTGTAGCACCATTTATGGTCTGACCAGAAGCCATCTTGTACATGTAGTCGTCGGACATCTCGGAAATGAGCTTGCCTCGCTTTGGAACCTTGTAACCGGGGGAACCAACCAAAGGGGCCATTTCTATCAAGAGGAGCTTACGAGCCGCCTCCAAAAGAGGAGAAGGAGGGCGACTGTTACCATCGACATAACCAAAAACGCCACTGATATTTATGTTGTGCTCTCCTGAGCGGAAGGAGGTGACAGCGGCTCCGGACTGCAAGGAAAGCTTAGGGTTGCGACGGTCATCTGGGAAGATTCGATTGTAGGCTATCACGTCAGCAACATCTACCGTGGTAGAGTCGATAATGAGACCGGAAAGTGTTATGATGGGCACAGGAAGGCGAATGTAGGACCTTCCGTTCCCGTCAAGGCACATTGCAGGGGAGAAGGCTTCTGAGTCCGTGTCAGAAAAGACCCGTGGCTCGAAGAACTGATTGCAGAAAAGCTCGATGAAAGCCCAAACCCTCTGCTCGGCATCTATAATTGTGGCGTCGGGGAAAAGGGACTCACTGCTGAGTCCCCTCCCACGAAGCTCTTCAATCTCTAGGACGTTCATATCCACGAGCTTTCAAGCTGTTGCTACGAAGCTATCTACTCCGTATCCTCTTCTGTGTCATCCTCGGTGAACTTGACCTTCTCCACCTCTTCAGGAGGGTCGTCGTCACCATCTTCTATGATAGTGTCATCCTCGGCAGGCTCCAGAACAGAATTGATGAGGTCCTCAACCTTTGTAGGGAGGCTCTTCCGCTCCTGTGGGTCACCAACGATAAACGCCTTGAGATTCCCAACCCTCTGCTTGAGGGGGATGTCGGCCTCTTCGAAGTCAGCAAGAAGGTAAGCCTCTGCCACCTTCAAGATGTTCGAAATGGAACCTGACAAAAGCTCCTCAGAGAGGAACTCGTCGGTTATGGCCTGCTGAATGTGAAGCCGCTCAGTTGCCTGCTTTGCTTCAACCTCCAACGCTATGTCCTCTGCGGACTTAGCAAAGTGAACGGTCTCGTGGGACATGTTTGGACCCTTGGAAAGGTGGGAGTGCTTGAACACGGACTCCTTCACCTTCTCCGCAGGAAGGACACCTTCTACAATCTCCGCCCGAAGTCTGGCTCGACAAGGGGGTATATCCTTTGACCTGTCCACACACATGTCTTCCATCCAGTCCTCATCCAATGAAGTCAGGGGGGATAAAGACTGGTCACTGCGGAAGTGGTAGGTAGTCTTGCTCGGACCCACCATAGTGAGTGAGGCTCCTACGCTAAGGTATCGCTTTTCCTGTGCTTCAGACATCTCGGTCCTTTCTCTCTGGAAGGAGGGGCGTCAAGGTAATCCCTGACGCCCCTAACACAACCACCTACCTATTATCTAGGCAGTGTAATCCACGAGCATCACGTCATCAACACGAACCACAGCGTCAGGGTCCATGATGTGAGGGACAAGCTCGGTGTATACGGTGAGTTGCCACTGGTTGTACCGAGGTACGAATTCCCAGAAGATACGGAGAGAGTTGAGCATACCGAGCCAGAAGTTCTTCGGGTCGGTAAGCCACATGTAAGTACCGTATGGACGGGTGTTGGCACCTGCGGCGAGACCTGCATAGGCACCAGCAGTTGCGCCGATGACCGTAAGCATGTCATTGGCTGGAGCGGCGATAACGATGGTTGCTCCGGCACCTGTTGTAGTGGTCTCGAATACCAGACCACCAGTCTGGTCCACACTGACGATGGCAGGGTCACCAGCGACAATGAGGGAGTCGTTGAGAGCCTTCATAAGCTCAACAGCCCTGTAAACATCAGCGGTAATGGTGTGAACGGTCGCACCACCACCATTGATATTGAAGGAGATGGTGTTGGAAGTTGCTGTGAGGTTGAAAGCACCCTTCTCGGTGCAACGGTGGACGGCAGGAGTTGCAGACGTATATGTAGAACTGAGGTTCGTCTGAATCTCGTTGCAGACCAGCGGAGCAATACCCATAGGATTGACCATAGGGCTGATTGCGGACATGGAGGCATCACCAAGCGCACCCACTCGTGGGGCAAGCTTGTAGTTCCAGTCGGTCCACAGACGGTTGTGAGCTATCCAACGAAGCTGGCTCTGGAGGCGCCTCTTCTTCTTGTCAGGGAACTTGTTATAAGCTCCTGCGAAGATGTTGAAGTCAATCTCGGCACCGTTGGCACTCAGAACATGAGAAGCATCGGACTGCTTCCAGAGACCATCGAATGCGGCGAGCAGAGGGTCACCGCCCCCTGTATCACCCTGAACACTTGCATATGCGAGGTCATATCCCATGGCCTCGATGACTTTGTCTATGACGAAGTCAGCGAAAGTGTCCTTCATGATATTACGAGTGAGGGTCTTGTGGTTGATGTCGATGGAGGCGTAGACTTCTACGGTCTCGTAGCTGTCCTGACCCATGACCGGAGTAGCGGTTTCACTTGCGAGTGCACCCTCTGTGTAGGCCTTGGTCACAACATCGGAGATGTAGAAACTGTCGATGTAACCACGGGGGTTCTCGACCATCTGGAGGTCGATAAAGTTGAAGAGGTCACTGGAACCCCTTATCTGGGATACGAACTGGTCACTCTGCTCTGGAAGCAATGCGCCACCAGTTGAGAGCGAAGAACTGGCGAGAGCCTTCAGCCGCTCGCCTCTTCCCATGGGAGCACCCTTTGCTGTCTCAGCAGAAAGAGTACCTCTGGGAGCACCATCGGCCATCCTGAGAATCTCTTCCCTCTTGGCGTTCAGGTCATCCTTCAGAGTGATGTTTTCCTCGGGCATGTACAACTCCTCCTAACTAAGGAAAGGTGTCCATATGGACTTGTGAGTTTCACGAACTGTGGTTACTGGAGAGGCTGTTATTTCCTCTCCCAGTTCACCTGTATCGGTCTTGCTAACGCCGTTCAATTTCTCTACTCCATCGAGGCGTTCGTCGAAGGATTCACCCATCTTGACTATGGCACCAGCAAAGGTATCAATTCCGGCGAACTTCTTACTCCAGTCGGAAATTTCCTTGTGCTCGTGCTCTGTAATCTGGGTACGAAGCTCCTGAATCTCAGAAACGAGTTCAGCAATCTTCTCAGTAAGGGTTTCCTCGGAACTCTTCTCGACGGGTGTCTCAGGTTCCTCATTGGTCTTTGCAACCTCAGGCTCCGTGTCAGTGGTCTTGACGACCTCTGGCTCGGTGTCTTTGTTGGTCTTTGCGACCTCTGGGGTTGTCTCGACATCAGTAGTATTGGTGACCTCAGGTACCTCAACGGGGGTCAGCCCGAGAAGCTCCATCAGTTCTGCCTTAACGATATCAAGCTCGCCCTCTGGAACGGCGTCGAGTTGAGTCCTGAGAAGCTCCCCGGCCTTCATAGCCTTTCTCGAATCGTCGGATTCGATAGTAGGTCTTGGCATGTGAGACTCCTCTCTTGTGGTTGAAAGACTGGTGTCTGTCCCCTTTTCAACCCCTCTTACTCCTCGCGGAGGGGGCGAAGTGGTTTTAAGAGAACGCATTACATCTTCCTTGGACTTCTTCATGAATTCTTGGAACTTGGGATTGGCTCCGGTCTTGAGCATGGCATCGACGAACCCAGTATCGTCGTTTGCCGCCCAACCCGGAAGTGTCACTGCAACATGCTCCAGAATGAAGCGATTTATGCGACCGACCCAGAGAGTGAAGGTATTGCCCTCATCGTCTGCGAACTCCCTTTCTTCCCACTCGAAGGCATCGTCATCCTTCTCCCAATCAATCCAACCTCCAACAGACATCTGCTTGTCAACAACACCCGAAACGATGTCATTAAAAAGCTCCATTGCGGCAGGATACTCTTCCTTGAGTTCAACATCGAGGTAGAACTCAATACGGTCGGTGACGGCGTTCTTGTCAACCCAACCATCTGAAAGGGTACCGATTGCGAAGGTTTCCCAGTGTGTCTCACGGAGTTCCACAAGACCCTCATCCTTGAGTGTCTTTCGAGACTTCGCATAGTCCACCATGTCCAAGAGGGCACTGAGGGCGAAGTACTCCATGTAACAGTCGAGAGAGTCACTGGAGGCAATACCTACGATGTGAGGAGACCCGATGGACCCATCCTTGTTCACGGAGTGATAGCACCGCTCACGCAGAACCTTTACCGGGAAAGCGAATTGTGTTGTTCGCTGTACCCCAGTGGGTCGGGTATCCTTGGCAACAAGCATTGATTCCCTTCCTTTGGTTGATTGGGGGGTTCCAGACAAAAAGTCAGGAAGAACCCTCTGGAATTCGGGGATACGAAGAGCCTTGGCCAATTCGTTCACCCCACTAAACACTCTGTACGAGCCAAGCATCAATGAGACCCGGTCCACCACCTATGGTGTTACCCAGAACGGTCAAACGAGCCATGTGGTGAGCAGGAATATCAAACTGAAGACACCTTCTGGAGACAGTCGCGGGAACGCCTGTCGGAGTGAACCGCCAAACAGCTTCGCTGGCTGACGTGACACCAGAACCCATGGGTCCAGTATACCTAAACCAGTCTGCCGCAACAAAATTGGAGTCATTATCTGGTCGAACCTCTACACCAATATCAACAGAGGCTTCCGTGCCCTCAGTATATAGAATGAGTGCAAATACCTGAGTGCGTCCGGGTTGAAGCTCTATTTGGTCTGTTGGAACGAGTGCTCCGGTGATGGCGACAGCGTCACGAACATGCTTTTTGTTAGCCATCCCTACCTCTCACAAGTTGAAGGGACTTGACCGAAAATGAAACCATCCGGCTATATATACTCCGACAAACGCCTTACCTTGTGTTTTAAGGCTGGGTCCACAAAGTTTTCCACAAAGTTTTCCACAAGCTAAATCGCTGTATGTTGGGAGTTACCACAGAGTTGAAAAGTTTTCCACAATTTCAGACAAAAATTCCTATAAGAAGGTTATTCATACTCCGACGATTACACTGTAGCGCAAAGCTTGTCTTACAGTGACGCTCCGCCTGCTTACAACTCCGTTGTATTTAATGGCGGTAATGCGACGAGGTCCTCGGAGGCCTCGGCCCATGGGGGGTTGACAGAATTTTGATGAGGAGGTATAGTACTACTGTGCATCGTTACACGAACCATGGTGCGAAACGAAAGGTGTGAACATGAGTAACACTCCCAACTACTGGAAATCCCGAGTGGGTATTCTCAAAGATTTGCTTGAACAGGGATACACAATGGCAGAGCATCCAACACGGTTTCTCAAGGAATTTCCCGGTAAAAGTCCGGGTGCTATTTCCAGAGCTATACGAAGGCACTGCAAGGACTTAACTCCGGTTGTGTTGGAAGACCCAGAAGTAACGGCGGCAGAAGTTCGCAAGGAAGTCGAAAGGGATGTCGAGCTTCAGCGAATGAAGAGTGAAAAGCGAGCCACCCAACGCAAGTACAACGCCATCCTCAAAGGAGAGGCTCAATTTGACCGGATGACAAGCTTCCTTCGGGATTCTATCTTAATTCGCCCCACGGTCAAGGTTCCTCCCCCCTTCAATATCAATACCACCAAAACCCGTAAGCCCCTAGCGGCTGTTATCGACCTCAGTGATATCCACCATGGTGACGTTGTAGACAGAGAACGCACCATGGGTCTTGGGGACTTTGACAGGGCTATGTCTCGGGGTAGGTTGGCGATGCTGGCGGAAAAAACCATACTCATCACAAAGTCTGTCTCTGGGCATGACTTCTCCAAGGCAGTGGTAAACCTTCTGGGTGACATCGTTTCTGGAGATATCCATGAAGAGTTGGTTCAATTTGGTGATGGTGTTGTCACAGACTGGGTGTATGACATAGCCATTACACTGGCTCTCTTCATTCTGGACCTCGCACGGGAGTTTCCGGTCGTCGAAGTCAACGGAATCTCTGGTAACCACGGTCGCATGAGTAAGAAACCCAACTTCAAGGCAGATGTCACAAACAACTGGGACATGGTTGCTTACCAGATAATCTCTCTTATTCTTGAGGACCAACCCAATGTGGTCTGTCACTTCCCGAAGAGTTTCGCTATGGTTGTGGACATTAACCACTTCTCTTCCCTTCTTCTTCACGGGCAGTACATCAACAGCTATTATGGGGTGCCTTACTATGGCATCATGCGAACCGCCTCTAAGCTGGGTGACCTTGTGAACATCAACCTCAGAAGGCTCAGAGAGTCTGGTGCTCCGGTTGAAACCATGGTGTTTGAGAAGAGTCCTACAGCCCCTCCAAAACTGCCTTTCCGCTACATCGAAATGGGGCACTTCCACACGTCCGCCCTGCTCAACAACTCTTCAGTGGAAATCATCATGAATGGGTCTGTCGTTGGCAACTCAGAGTATAATCTTACGAAGCTTGCCGTAGGACAGGAACCAAAACAGTGGCTTCTTTTCGCTCATCCAGATGAAGGATACACTGCCCGGTGGCCCATCAACCTTATCGGGGCAACTCGTAAGATGGGCGTAAGATATGGAACAGATGAAAGTCTGTCACTTGGCGAGAGAGTCAGGGAAGCGAGAGCTAGGACTTGACATTAGAATAGCCATTTGATAGATTCCGAGAGACAGGACAACTCGTGAATCAAACAGGAAGGAACATGATGCTTGAGGCTGAACGCAGGTTTGCTGAGGACGCAAGCCAACACGAACTCCTCTGCGGGGAGACACTTCCCGCCAGCCGGAGATTTACCGGAGTGGCCATAGCCAAGACTTCGTCCCCTTGGACAAAGCCTCGGGAAAAGACCCGTAAGGATGACTTGAGTGATGAGTTCATACGAATATCCGTCAGCTATCGGACAGAATTCATCCTCTTCCGTTCGAAGAATCAGTACTACCTCCACAAGCTGGGCGTAAGTAACCACCCACAGGATGACACTTTCTACTCCGTCATCCAGTTCAAGACTGCCTCTGAGTTTGGGAAGATTCTAAGCGACGAAAGCGACAAGAGACTTCGCCCGAGTCGCCCTGTAATTGACCTCGTAACTCACACAACTCAGTCAGAGTACCTTACTCCTGAAGAGCAGGAAGAGTGGAGGCATCTTCTGGTTAGTGATGAGGGGTAATGAAAAATCTCAAGACCTTTGTGCTCAACGAATCCTTCGCTGACCACGATACAGAGTGGCGGTTGCGGTTCGGGGACTGGGCGGAGTCTGTGCTAATGGTTTTTCGGGAAGGTGACAAGGTTCCTTCGGGAGCCACCTTCCTGAAAAGTGATAGCACGGGGTACCACTTCCAGGTTGAGCTTTTTGCTCCCCGTAGTCTGACGACTCTAGGGGATGTCCTCAAAAAGAGGATAGACCTTCTATTCGGTATAGACAAAGAAGCCCTTCTGGGCTTTATATGGGAACACTTGACTGCCTCTGATGCAGAGTCTATCGAAACTGGGAAAGAAACCATTCTACCGGAGTTTGGAGAGGCCATTCTGGAGGAAGCGAACGCTGTGGATGGCTCTTTCCAACTCTTACCCCCCTTCTTCACTTCAGAGTTCGAAAGGGAATGGTTCCTTCGGCACAGGCGCGTATCCTGCACGGTGACCAAGACGACCAACCTGACGAACGACGAGATAGAGTATACCTTTGACTGGTCCATCAAAGATAAGGGAGTCTGTTGATTGCCTTCCTGATTCTGTTGACATGCTTTTCAGCACGGCCTTTTGAGCCTGCTGAGAAGCATGCTCCAGAAACAATTCTGTGCTCCTACTATGGTGGGTACTTTCATGGTAAGGAGACAGCGAACCAAGAGACCTTCAATCAGTGGGCGATGACTTGTGCTAGTCCTTCCCTTCCCTTCAACACTGAGTTATGTTTGATGGGGGAGTCCGGAAAAGGTTGGGTTCGAGTTAACGACCGTGGTCCCTTCAAAGTTAACTCAAAAGGGATGGCCGAGTTTCCTCTCAAACCACACCCTACTAGAGGACTGGATTTATCGCTGGGAGCCTTCAAACGCATTATAGGTAACCCAACTCAAGGTACTGGTACCGTGGTAGTTCTACAAACCCGGAACCCCGAAGAAGTGGAGAAACGACATGAAGTCTTTAGGTGTGAGTCTCCCCTACGAATCAATGAAAAAGATGTTCGAAGACGACCCCAAACGAGCACGAGCACTCGAACACTTTCCCAAGCTAATAGCTGGCCTGCTGACTGGTTTTACCTACTCCTTGGAGTGGTCTCTGCTGGACCTTTCTGAGCAGGGGTTGACAGATGAGTCCCCGGCTGTTATAGTCTGGATATATGATAGTACTCCAGAGGAATATTCACAGATATCACTATCTATCCTGAGACTCAGAGAAGAGAATCGGGAACAACTTGGAGGCCTCACCATTGACGTGCGTCTCCTAGAAGATAAGGAAGTGGCCATGCCTACCGAAGAAATTGACCGGAGCAAATTCATGAGTCTTATTCCGAAGGAAGTAGAGACTCGGGACATAGAGGTTTACCTCTTCTTCCTCCTCGTTGCTAAGCCGTCGGGCGTTCAGTCTCTCAGCAACACTCCCGGTAAGCTTGTCAAAATCTCCAATTATCTTGTCACCTGTGAGACGCTGGACCTGAAGGTAATTTCTCCGACCCTTGAAGAGGGTTTTGCCTGCATCAAACAGGATATTCAGGATATTTTCTCCTCTCGTACTCCTGAAGGGATGACTGAGTTCCTCTTGGAGAAGGGGTATGGCCTTGGTATCCCTACGGATAACCTCAAACTTGAAGAGGGACTTCTTCAGACCCTTATGCACACGGACCCCTCCTTCACCTACCGTATGGCCAATGCCAAGGTGACAATCAGAACCAGAGAGGCTCCACTGGTACCAGAGGGAGAGTAAAGTGGCAGTAAGCCCCATCAACAACGTCCTTTTGACTGGGAGACCCGTAGATTACCTATGTCTCGCTGGGAGTAGGCTTTATGGGCTAGACCATCCGGACAGTGACTACGATTTTTGGGCCTTTGGCGTTCCCTCTCCCCATGATACCTTTGGTCTCAGGCCTTTTGAGAAGTTCAACACTCTCAGCGGAAAGTCTGACCCACGGGTAGAGGTCGTGTTCAAGGCTGGGGAGAACACACCTATTGACTTGAATGTGGTATCCCTTCGAACCTTTTGTCACGCTCTTTTAAGCTCTCAAATACAACCCTTCGAGCTTCTTGCCGCTCCAGAGGACGCCATTATTTCTTCTTCCTTCATTGGGGACTACTTCAGGGAGCGAAGAGATACCTTTCTTAGTCAGGCTCTCTACCCCCGGTTCCGTGGATATGCAGAGTCAGAGTGGAGACGTATCACAGGGGAGAGCAGTGACAAACTCGGGGCACGAAGACGGCGGGACCTCACAACCTTTGGATATGTACGGAAAAACGCCTGTAACTGCTTGAGACTGTTGGTTGAGGGAAGTATGCTTCTTTCCAACGTACCTTTGACCTTCCCACTTCCTGATGACGAGCACGAACTGCTTCTGGCGGTATCTGCTGGAGAGACAAGCATGGAAAGGCTCACACAGGAGTACGAAACACGGATGGCAGTTCTGGATAAGGCTGTAGGGAACAGTCCTCTGCCCGAGTATTTGGACCGGGACGCTGTGGAAGCAATCTTGATTGATGCACACCGAAGAGTTACCTTAACCACTTACGGAGTAACACAATGACTGATGAAGCCCTAACTACCGAGGAATCCCCTGTGGTTCCTGAGGAGACACCTAAAAGGGCAATGATAGCCCTCGCTTATCTGGAAGATGGTTCTATTGTCCTTCGTAAGCCTGCCAATGTGCCTGTCCCGACTCTCCTCTCCATCCTTTCGGAGATGGGGTTGGCCTTGGTGGACTTGACCACGAAGTATGCTCAGGAATCCAGTTCTGGTATTCTTCAGGCGACCCCTCAGGACCTCGCCCGGATGAACAAGCGTCAGGGAATAATCGGATGATTTCCACAAAGGAACTGAAGGAAGAGTTCAACCTTCTCCTATCGGCCTATAAAGGCGATGTAGGAAGGGCTGTTCCTCGATTCCTTATTCGCTTCTTCGATGCTTTTGAAGAGTTAGTAGAGGAGGGTGAAGAGCCAATCAAAGCTCTTCAGCACCTCTCCAAGATTTGGGCCTCTCTTGCGTCCACAATTAGGGTCAGGGGAAAGCCTGTCTTGAAAATCGAGGGGTGGCCTGAGTATATAAGAGTGCGGTTACCAGATATATATGAGGCAATGATTTCTGTTGACGAAGGGAGTGACAATGGAAAAGCAGGAGCAGGAGCAGACAACGGTCCTCACCGAGAAAAGTGGTGACAAGGAAAAGGTCATCAAGGACCGGAGACAAGCTACGAAGTCAGGCAGGGCTGAGCAGGTCCATAAGTAGCCCTGTATGGCCATAGGATAGAAGAAGCCCCTCAGAGTACCGAGATTATGTCCCGTGGCTCTGAGGGGCTTCTCTGCGCCCTTTAGGATACCTTTTGCTTTTTGGGGCGGGTAGTGAGTAAGGCCTTCCTCTTCCACCGCTCAGTATCCTTCTTTATCTTTTGGGCTTCCTCAGCGGGGAGACCAACTCGGGTCACAAGCTCACACCACTTCTCTGCTTCTCTCATCCCGGAGAATTCCCGAAGAGGAACATAGTACGTGGTTTGCTTCCGCTTTCTACTGAACGGCTGGCGAAAGTAACGAGCGAGTGTATTACAGGCGGTTCGTGAGTTGTTGTAGTCAGGAGAGCTTGTAAGCCCCTTCAGGGCCTCAGGCGTAAGTATTTCCCACGCATAAGCCCCGTCTTTGGGCTTTCCCCTCCCCACCAGAGTGTGTGTCTGGTCGAGGTCGGTGTTGATACCAACTACGATATTGAACATCATTTTGCCTTCCCTTCAGTTTTGTTTCCTGAGGGTATCAGACTACGTTGTTGGGCCGCTGTCAAGTCCCTACAGGGTCTTGGGCCAGTCTCCCCGGTTACTGTCGGCAACTTCAGCGTCCATCTTCTTCAAACTGACAGGACATATCGCTTTAGCAATGCTCCCATCGGGGTTCTGTTCCACCAACCACTCCTTGGTCTTGAGAAGTCGGGCTACCTCGTTGGGGCCATCCAGTGCTCCAAACTTACAAGGCAGAGGGAATGAATAGTCAATCCCGCAGTGGTCACAGGTGATTCGAAATGTTCCGCTCATTGCAGTCCTCTCTGAGTATCTCCCCTTTGGTACATATACCTCAGGGAAGGAACCCGTTGGCTCCTCCCCTTTAGCATGCCTACAATGTTACTTTCCGGGGGACGTTACATTGATACTGCTGTGGTCAGGCCGTCGAGAGCCTTGGTGAGGTACTCGTGGACCTGCTTGCGCTCATCCTTGTGGTCAGTCTCCTTGTACGCCTGAAGAGAGGCTTCGGCCTTGACTGCCCGAAGGTCCGCTTCCACAGCATCCCGCTCCAGTTCTTTGCGAACCCGGTTTTTGGCCATTTCAACTTCCCATTCCTTGGCCTTTACAAGGTCATCCACCATCATTTCGAGTCTCTTGACCTCGGTGCCATGCTCAAGGTCCCGCCGCAGGAGTTCCACGTCATGTCTCTGGGTCTGAGCTTCAAGCCGGGCCGTTGCCGTCAGGTCATCCTTCCGGCGACCTTGCTGACTTGATTCGAGGTCCTCCTGAAGTATCTCGTTTTTCCTTGTAATCCCCTGAATGCGGTGCTCTAGTTCCACAATCTTCTTGTGGCGATTCCCAAATAACATTTTTCCTTATCCTTTCGAGTTTGCGTGTCGTCTCCACTAACAGTACAGTTCTCCAGCCTTATATCCGTGTGAGTGGTATCAAAGGAGGCTCCCACGGATTTCAGGGCTTCTCTTTGAGCCTTCAAGTTTTCCTTCTTTTCGTCTCCCTTCCTACGGGCGTTTATATCAAATGACAGCTCAAAGTTGCCGTTGGCTTTTATTTTGGGGAGTACCTGCTCTTCAATGAACTGTTTACAAAGACCTCTGATAGCTTTCTTGATAGTATCAGCGACATACTTTTGGTTGTTTAGAGCAAGTCCTGAGAAATAAAACTCGCTGGCGTACTGGGTTAGTTCCAGCGGGTCATTGAAGGTATGAGCATAAACAAATTCAATAGTAACTCCTGCCGTTCGTCCATTATCCACCCATATTTGTGGTGTTATAATGGGAGTGGAGATTACACCTCGTGGATAACTGGTAAGGGTGAAATATTCAACAGCTACTTCTATGATATCATTGTTCGAAAACCCAAAGAGACCCTCCATTTGAGAGGGGTAGTCTGGGCCATAGGGGGAGAATGAGGTTTTCTTTGACATAGCTCTTCCTTGCTAGTCCCCGAAGGGGACCTTTTGCTCTTCCTCTTCCTCTACTTCAATACCCGCATACCTGAGTATTTTCTTGAAGTCCCCACGCCTATTGTCACACCAGACAGAGTCACTTATATGCCCACCTATTGGAACACCTATGTGCTGACAAAGGGCCTCTTCCAGTTTCTCTGCTTCGTCTGCGGCGTTGGTGGCAAGGATAAACAACCCCAGCCCTGCCAGATAATTCTTGTAGCTTATGGTTCTTTGCCCACTCATGGTAATCCTGTCGCTTGAGGTTATTCTATTGATTCCCCGGTACATTGTCAAGGTCTCGCCACCGTGTATGGAAAACCCTACCACCCAACCAGTCCTCCACCAGATTCTTGGGTACCATTGCACAGAGGGTGCTACGTTCGCAAATAAGGCACCCCTTAGGCCACTCAGCATCATGTCTCGTTCCACACACCCGTTTATGGTAGAACATCAGGTAATCCTCCTGTAGATACTTTGAGAGGCAATCCTGGCAGACGGGGACTCGCTCCACGGAGGTGGTGGGAAACACGGCGTAAGGCACCCCATTCCAGTCCTCGTGCTCGGAGAGGGTCATGTGCCGACCATGAACCGGGCACTCAGGTGAAGGAATCGTGAAGAACCACCACTTCCGTGGGCAATGACAGCCGGAAGCCTTTAGCTCCCGGCTTTCCTCGCCATATTCCCCGGTAAGCAGGATAACCACCAGATGGATTACGAGACCTACAGCGCAAGCCAACAAAAACTTAATCAGTGGGAGCATCGGAATCCACCAACCTAAATGTTGCCAATGAGGACTGCGGATAAATGATACACTTGTGGAGGCACAGCTTGCTGTCTCTGTACAATGGTATTGGACCACTCTGCGGGAGTGTGACATTGATGAGCACTATCAGTTTTCCCGCTATCTTCTTGAGGAGCCAACACCTAAAGATATCCCACATCGTCCATTTACCACTAGAGAACTTCTTAATGCTTATCTCAGTGCCTTTGGGACCATTCAACATGATGTCCCCTTTCAAAAGAGAAGGCCTTGCGCCTGTGTCGTTTGGATATCTCGTTTTATCTTCTCAGCGGCTTTTCTGTTTCTTTCCTGAAGCTCTGCGGAAAGGTCTCGGGAATGCCAGAGGAGTGTTGGTCCCCTGCCACACTGAAGGGCCACAAACCAGCCAATGTGCTCATGATACCCTATATCCACAGGTAACTCAGTTTGGTCCATGTACTTATGGCACTTCGCTGGCACCAGCACCCTGTCAAGTTCGTCTGGGTCAATTACGCCTTTGACCCAGAAAGCCTCAGGTCCAGACATCAGTCCGGTGTCTCCATGAAACGCCCATGCATTTCAAAAGAGGGTTCAACACACATTTCCCTGACCACTCTTCTGGGGAGTCGAGTCACCAATGCATGGATAGTGCTGACGAACAAGATTTCAGTCTCCCCGTGAGCATCCCGCTCCGTTCTGATTTCAGTCACGTTGTTCAACAGCACTGTAGGACCATGGTGGGTCTCTACTTTAATGTCAAGTCCGTGATAATCCATCATGAATCCTTGGTGTTCTGTTCCCATTCAGCCCATAGACGTGCTCTTATCTTCATCAGACGGCCACAGAATTCTCCCCGAGTGAGGACAGTCTCACTCTTGGTGCCTCTCCCCATGGTGTGCTGGAGGGTGGAAGCTCCTGAAGCGAGAAGAGCATTCCGAAACTTTTCATTCTGGGTGAGAGCGTCGAAAGCCCGGTCCAGAAGGCTCTGGTATTCTTTGGACACCCGAGGGTACGGTTTGCCCTTCCACCATAGAGTCTGGGTTCTCTGCCAGTTCTTGTGCTTTCCCGCACGTTTTGCAGACCTGCCCACCAGCTTGCATATCTCTTTCTGTATGAGTTGGTTCTTGAACTTGAGTGACTGCAAGAATCCCTCCATGCTCGCACATTCCACTCCGTCAATTGTGAAGGGGTGGGGAGCGAAGTTAGAGAGACTGTTTGCTGGGTAGCTCTGACCACTTCCAATATTCATTTGCCTATCCTTATCCAGCGGTACAATGCCCTCAGACCTCCCTGTATTATTACCACGGCATATAGGGTTACAGCCATTCCGAGTACGGTATAAATGACTATTTCCAAAATCCCTTCGGGTGGGGAGGTGACACCAGAATGGGTAAAAACCAAATAGCTGACTCCATAAAACAGCCCCATTAGTGTGGGAATCAGCAGGAGCCTAGCCCACCAGTTTTTGGGGTCCTGAAGGAAGAGTTTGAGCTTTTCCATCTTTCACCTTTCACCTTTCTACAACACTCAGCTTGTATCTTCAGGCTTATCATACAACATTTACCTTGTAATGTCAACCCTCTAGGTTACTTTCTCTTAAAGCCTCAAATATCTCTTCCAGCATAGTTTTGGCCCAAGCAGAAAATGTACCCCCTCGGTCAAAGTTTTCCTGATTACGCCTGTAGAACTCTTCAGCAGTATCCCCAAACTCCATACCCATCGCCATCCAGTCCACAACCATGCACACGAGATGACAGGCTTGCTCGCCGGGGAAGTTCTCCGGTCGTTCGGTCCAGTTCTCCCAGTGGTGGGGGTTGTCTTTGTAGTGTTCACCTACTGCTTTGAGTATTGCATCTTTGGGGTCTTGGGTTTCTACCTTACCAGCCTTCCCGTATGTATCTCTTTATCCTCTCTTCACGCTCCCGTTTTTTCTTATCCTCTTTGCGCCGCCATCTTTCTTGGGCAGCTTCGTTATTCTGTTTTTTCTTCGCCATCTCCTTCTCCTATGTTAGACCCTTTGTCATAATACATCCCCTCTTTTCCCGTCCATGATATCGTTAGCTGTCCTCACACATTCCGCTAATGTGAAAGGATTGCAGCGGCTGTTTATGGCTGCTATGTCGATATATCCCCTGACCTCATCGGTTGTATCTCTGTACGACACATTGGCCATGGCCTCTACTTGCCATTTTTCAACCATGCCCGGGAAATCGAAGGTGCTCTCCCTAGCCACAAACCAGAACATCGGGTTCCACAGACCTCGCACCGCCAGAGTACCAGTGGAGTCATAGGGGCAGGCTTGGGTATGATGGTTTCACGAGACCTTGTAAACATGTCGGGTTCCATTTTACACCCGTCCTGTCGTGGTGCTTTTCGTGGCCTTTTCCCAAGTCCTGAAGTCGTCATAACCCTTGAGCCACATCCTTGACTCTTCCGCCTGTGTTTTGAACAATCTGTAAGGATTTCCACCTATATGGCTTCGACGGTCTCTTGCCGCTCTGACCCCCTCGTTGTAAGCTACACTTGTTTGTGATATCAGATGCGCTGGAATCTGTATGCTTTTCATTTCATTTTCCTTTCCTGTAATCGCGGAGGGCGGTTCTAGCTTCAGCCAACTGCGTACAGTCGGGAAACTTGATGCGGCCCTGAATGGCCTTGAGTGCTTGGCGGTAGCACTTCGTGAGTGCCACCCCTATGTTGGATTTGTCTGTCATCGCTCCTCTTCTCCCTTGGGAAAGTTGTTATCCCCTTGCCAGGATAATCCTGAGTCAGTATCCCGAATCGCTTCATCGCTGTTCCTCTCGTGGTTAAGCCTGGTCCACTACTCCAGATGCCCATAGTCTCAATGGGTTGGTACACGAACATGCCATGCCCTATGGGTACCTAAGGGTATCCATTTGTATACCTGTGGCTGTCGTCGCCACTGACGTATCCTTGGGTTCTTTGTCTACTACCTCAGGGGGTCAAGTCGTACGCCATGTAGATGTTGGCCTGTGCTACCGGAACGGTGATTTTGTATCCCCACCTGGCATCGACATAGTTGTCTGCACCACCGAAGCCTCGCCACTCAAGAGTACAGCGGGTGCCCTTCGGGTTGACCTTGGTGATCACATACACAGCATAGCCATCTCCGACCGGTACATGACACATCTTCTCCTTTTTTACCCCTTCACCTGCAGCCATGTGCGCCTTCAGGGCCTTCCCATAGGCATCGTTGATGAATCGGTCGTACTCAGTGTCAGTGGGCATGCCCGTCACTGGGTCGATATTCTCGTAGGAGCTGAACGGCATCTTGGTGACCTCGAAGTGGTCGTAGCAGAACAACACCTCGCTTGCTACAGCAAGTCCAGAGGTAGTCTGATTCTGGGTCATAATGTCTCTCCCTGCCATGATGCGCGCAAATCAGTCACGGTACCGTGAGTAGGGACGCAAGAGCACTTCACTGTGTAGGAGTCATCATCATATTCATACTCGTAAGCTCTGGCGCATGACGGACATGCAAGACCAAGAGCATTACCGAGGATATCGGAGCTCTCGAGCCCTGCAGCATCGGTGTAGCCGCGGCCGAACCTTGCGTAGTATATTTCCTCAGCAATAGCGATGCTCTTCATGTTGGACCTGCATGCAGCCTGCTTGGCTTCCTCCTGGATGCTACTGCACCCCATCGTGAGCAGTACCGCTATCAGCACCATCGCTATGATATGTATCAGCCTCATTATTCACTCCTATGATTGGTTAGAATTTGGTGTTACAGTTGTTGCAGATACGAACAGTCTTGGTCTTCTTGGATCCAAGACCTATGAGGCTGAGAAGAGCCAGTGGGAGGAAGATTATGGCGAGGCAGCAACCAGCGCAGCCCCTTCCCGCTCCAAAGCTACTGGTCTCGCTCTCTTCCATATACCGTATGTCATCAGAGCCACAGTTTGGACACCTGATTTTCTCAGGTGTACTGTACCAATAACCAAAGCGCCAGCCCGTCTCCTTAGTATCCTCAACATACCCCTGCTGTCCTATGTATTGTGCCTTCCATGCTATCGCAGCATCCTCTGTGGTAAACTCGGTTTGCTGCCATTCAGATGGATTTCCTAGTTCACTTCTCCTTCTTGCTGCATCATCCGTCAATCCAACTATCCATGCCATGACTTATGCCTCTCCCTCGGTATGTGTACTAGAGCAACAGGAGCGTTTCTACTGTCGCCGCTACTGACGATTAGGACTATAGCCTATGGATGGCAAATCCAGTTACTTCTATTCTGCTTCCCCAATAATCTATTTCTTCCATATATTGCGGTACTGTAGTGATGTCTATATTGATTATTGCGTCAGCTCCCATAGCTATTGCTTGATCATAAATTAACCTTGCAATATCCTGGATATATTCACACCTCCAGTTATACTGTATGCGAAAACCACTTAGCAGTTCTCCATCATCAACGTCACTGTATGAATATTCTATCTCTGCTTTCTCTCTCACATAACGTGGCGTAATAGCTAGAGTAATCCATCCTATGCCATCATACTCTCCCAGATATCCCTGTTCTGAGAATAGAAACCCATAATCAGCATATTCTGATACATCGAGGAGGAGGCAGGACCTCCGTGCTACCACAATGGAAGTACTTGTAGTGGGCCCTATGTAACTTACTCCGCATGCTAATGTCCCAAGCGCCAATGCTATCGCTATGACTACTGGAATTCTCATTTTGTCTCCTTTGCAAGGACTAGTTAATAGCCTACAACATCTACCCCATGAAGAGCCTGAGCGAGCGCCTTTTCAAAGCTATACATTCTTTTCCTTCCGTCCCTATCCCACGGGTGGGGACTGTTCGCAACCCGCCCACGAGTATGGGGTGGTTCCCTCGACATCCCATCCCTCTGCTCGTGCCTTGCATTCCTCTTCTGTAGGGAATGCCTCTAGCATCAGGCCACCGTCCGTATCTCGATACAGCGACCACCATCGTCCGATATTGTGCCAGATAAGATAGTTGCCCTTAGACCCACTAGCCTCTTGGCGTAGGTGTTGGAGGCCGAAATGGTCATATCCCTTCGAGAATAGAATATTGCTATCAAGCTGAATGTGATGGGTATCAGTCCACTGTAGCATCATCATCACTCAGCCTTGAGGGCGGCGAGGGCGGTTCTAGCTTCAGCCAACTGCGTACAGTCGGGAAACTTGATGCGGCCCTGAATGGCCTTGAGTGCTTGGCGGGTCGTTCTCTTGCGACCTTCACTCAGCCCCATGTTTACCTCAATCAGTATCCACCCTATGAAGGCTTCGTATTCTGATTCCACCCTATCCAGCAGGGCGGCGGGGACCACCACCGAGCCGGGGGGGAGTAGTACCTTGGGACAGGTGAAGCAGTTAAACGCCGTCTCCCGCTCAGGGGTAGATGCGTCAAGCGTCTTTTTCTTGCTGTCCGGTCTCAATAATGAACCTCCATTGTCTATGATTGCTCGTGGGTCGTCCAGACACTTGAGCGGACATCCTTCAGAGCAGTCTCGGAAGATGTATCCCTCATCCAGTTTCTCTTGCAGAATTACCACCGTCTCCCGCTCCGGCATCTTCTCAGGCATCATCACCACCCCGCAAACTCTGGAAGATTGTCATACTCTTCGCGTGTCATCTCTGCCGCCGAGATGAATACTCCCGCTCCTATTTCACCTTCGCTCAGAATAATCTCTAGCTCCCCAACTACACCACCCAGGGCATCCACATAGTAATGCCCCATTCGTGACCGTTCAACTTTAAGGACTCGTATCTTCTCAGGCATCGGGGGCCTCCTGTCCGGTGAGGTCTGGACGTGTTTTAGAAAGCATACACACTATATGTGTTACGCTTCCGTGCGGCTCCTGTCCGTACTGTGACGCTTTGAGCAGGGACACCGTTTCGAGTTCGGACGTAACTCCCTCAGCCCTAATCATCTCGATTGCTTCATCTACGGCACAACCGGGGGACTCATATGCTTGCCAGTATAAAGATGTTAATCGTTCAATTAACTTCGGATACTCCACCTTTACTCGCTCTATACTGCCCGGTGCTCCAACCGCAATCACAGTATTCCCATAATCATCGACAACGTGATTCATCCCCGGCCTCCTCCCCATACTCAGCCTTGAGGGCGGCGAGGGCATCTTCCAGTGCTTCCCACGCCAGTGTGTAGCTACAGAACCTACAGTTTTCAGCACTGCTATCCGTACAAACATCACATCCGAACGGTTCGTCACGTACACCCCTCATCGCCTTCATCGCCAGCAGGACGGCAGTGGCGAGGTCTTTTTTGACAATTTCCAGTTGTGCCCTCTGCATGCGGATATCTTGTTTCAACCTATCAAGAGGCCTTTCCATCAGTCTGTCACGCCAAGTTTTCATGCTTTTCCTTTCTTTTCCTGTGTACACCCATCATACTGGATTCTCCTCAGTATGTCAACCCCCAATATCAGGAAAATGCTCTTCGATGAGGTCAAGAACGTCCTGAAGGTCTTCCCGTGCCTTGGTATAAGAACATGTCTTGCATTCATCACCCGCAATGTTGGAAACATAGCAGACACTACAGTTCATTGGCTCGTCCTTCACCGCATCCATGGCTTTCTTCGCCCTTGCGAGAAGAGCCATGGATGTGATAATACCTAAAGCATGGGTTGCGGACTCGGGACCGTTGCCAGTGATGCAAACAAACAGAGGAACCCCACGCCTATCTTCGTACACTCCCCAGAGAGCCTCATTAGCACCCCCGGCTACTATGGTGTTGTCAATGGCTTCACAGAGCCATTCCTTCATTTCGAGGGGACTCATAGCCCAGCGTCCAAGCTTCCATTCTTTCCAGTTCATCCGCTTCTCCTTCAGTTAGTGCTGGAGAGACCCAGCTTTCTTTGTAGTACCTGTTCAATTCCAGCTTCAATGACAGGTCCCAGTTTTTTGGTTAAGTACCTGTCAATTTCCTTTGTCAAATACTCCACTGCAAAGTATGTGACGTACTCCTGTATGGTCTTTTTGATTTTTCCTCTGAGAGTACTTCAGCAACAACACTCCTGACCGCACCCTCCGTCTTTCTGGTGATAAGGCCGCACTGTTTCTTTGTGAGAGTGACTCGGGGGTTGAAGAAATGATTCGCACTACTCACCTTCTCGAACTGAGCGGAAACAAGTGCTTTGGCTTCCTTGCCAGCCGCTTTAACAATTTCCACACATTCTGGAGAGTTTAACATTTTCCGAGCTACCATTGAAGCCAGATTCGCCACAGTACCTTTGGCGATGTCAAGCTCTACTTCCGGGTTGGACTCAATAAGCTCCATGAGAGCCGGAGCGTTGAGATTCAGAGTCACCTTACTCATTTGCGTTCCTCCAGTTTCAGGTTACTTGGTTACTTGGCTTCGAGGTATCATAACTCTTCCTCACTCTGTTGTCAACCTATGCTTATCACCGAACGCCATTCTTTTCCCCGGTCCAGCGTAGTCGCCAGTGGTGTGTGGTTTTCGCTACATGATTGGGGCGTACCCATTTACCTACTACAGATGAGAAATCCCGAAGGTGAAAGGAATCCACCACCCGAACAACATATCCCTCCATGGTATCATCTTTGATACCAATTTTTTCCAGAAGCTCCTGAGAGTACCGACCTCTCCAGAGTACAGGGACGGAACAGATTCCCATAAGAGAGAAATAATCCATGGTCTCATCCCACCCCAGACAAGTCAACCCATCCCAGAGTGAAAACCCAAGGAAATAGGAGGCAAGTTCATTGTACCGGATAGAGTGGAGAGCATATAAGTTCTCTCTACATAGCCTGAACCCATAAGGAAGGTCGTAGACCCATTTAGGAGCCATGGCACGGACCCATGCCTGAGAAGGGTGATGAACACCACTTACACTTCGAGCGTGTACATGACCGTCCGGAGCATAGATGGTGGTGTTTTCCCCATCCATTTTCTCAGTGACCACAATCTCCCTACCCTCCAGACCGGAGAGTGAAGATAACACACGGTCGTCAGAAGGCACAGAGGGTGACCAAGGAAGGTGGAAAGTCCGAGGGTACTTGACCAGCCGACCAAAACATCCAGACTTGCAGAGCTTTTTGAACACTGGAGTCATCGAACAACTCTCCATAAGGCGAAAACCCCCCGGAAGAACTACATTTCCCCATTTGTCATACTCCCGGTCTGCATAGAGGTGGGGAGGGAGCACTGGAATTTCTATACCAAGGGTGCACCGAAGATGTTGTGCAGTAAGGAGAGTTTGTTCCGCTCGTAGGTGGCAGGTACCACAGAGAGCGGCCCCGTTGTTCAAATAGTACCCACCATCCGGAAACAATCTTCGCTCAAGTATGTGGTGGGCATCAACAGCCGGAGCACCACAGTGACTACATTTACCTTCACTACGAGCAAACACTGCTTCTCGGAATTCATCCCTTGTGAGTAACATTACCTCTTTCCCACTTCCTTTCGATTTCATGTTGTCATTCACTATCTCCGGGGTATCATAACCCTTCAGTATCCCGTTGTCAACCCTCATAACCGGGGATATGTTCTGGTCCCTTGGCCTTGGCGATGGCGGCGGCTGCTCTGCGGGAGTCACCGATTGTCAGAAATGCGCCGTTACGCTGAAACACTATCGAATCATCACCCTGAACATTTCCGCCCAGTAGCTCATGCAAGTCAGGATGGGCAAACGGCTTCAGCGCCTCCAGCAGTTCCGGGGCGGCGGCGATGAGTCGGGCGTTGGCTTGATTCTCGTTATGCTCTGAATAACATGCAGTCGGTAGGTCTGCGATGCGAATCAGCCCGTCGTCTGCGGATACGGAATGACCGTAATCCCCGTTATGCGGTCCGGCAATCCACGGTCCCGACGTGTGCTTAGTCATTCTGATTCCTCCTTTGGTGTTGTCCTGCTCTTTTATCTGGGTTCAATAGCTTATTTCTGACAGAGCTTTACTGTTCCCCTTTCGAGCAGAGTTGGCATATGCCATGGACATGTACTTCTCGTATTCCGCACTGGTGACATCGTGTGAACATATTTTCTTTTCATGAGCATTGCTTTCGTGGTACTATAACTTTCAGTTACCCCGTTGTCAACCCCCATTACCTTGATTCCTCCCGGAATGGACCCTTTTTGTACCCCCTCCATCGCCGTAAGCTGTTGGACGGGGTAGCGTTTACGATTTTTCTGGGGTGTTGTAGCTTCCCCAGAACCTCTTTCTTTCCTCAACAGGAGATATGGGGTGTACTTCTGGGATTTGATAGACCGGGTTATACTGCTGGTTGTAAGTAGTTGACACTCACCATTATACATCATTTTATGCGGGTAGGGTGTGGGGCTAAGGTGTTGAGTTGCATGATTTTAGAAAATCAGTTTGCAGAGGGAGCCGACTCTGCCTTATATCTGCATGCACCCGCGCGTACCCAAGGCAAGGTAACCCAAATGTTACCCCACCTACGTCCCCTTTACTGGCCCTATACACAATAGCATGAGGTGAGGGCAGTCACCGGGATTTGATGGCACGGCGTAAAGTGTTGCGGTGTGGTCATTTGCGTCACTTTGTTCTGGTCATTTTTCTGGTCGTGTCATCATTTTTTGATGGGTGGTCTACTTGTGGAGTCGCGCGCC
>Ga0222658_1000165_pt1 | contig 42088 bp, 45 predicted proteins | sample AntAcemetagen476_FD_179830 | JGI IMG/M metagenome (GOLD analysis project Ga0222658, IMG submission 179830) | Saline water microbial communities from Ace Lake, Antarctica - #476 | ecosystem: Environmental > Aquatic > Non-marine Saline and Alkaline > Saline | place: Antarctica: Ace Lake... | reverse complement strand
ACTTCTCGCTGCCACCATTATAGTTTTCATATACTCAAATGGAGCTAAATCAGACATCTCTCCAATCCCCGCAATATATGAACTGAGCGGTAATTCATTTACGATATACATTACATCTTTTTTATCAGAATAAACATATTCCATAATTCCACGATAAGTATCAAATCGTCTTGAACCTTTCCATGTCACAGTACGAGCCAAAGTTGGAATATTAAAATAGTGATCCATGTTAGACGGCACAAATCTTACCTTTTCTTTTACGGAAAAAGACAACTCCTTACTTTTAAAACTATACACACCACCTTCATGGCCATGGTAATTTAAATCTACTAAAGTATTAGCTGGTAAATCTCCCATAAATTTACTGCCCGCATAAATTTGATATTCAAATGTTGATTTAAATTTAACTATCGTCTTTGGAGAGGTAACTCTTACTCTAATATTTGGTTCTTCTACTAATTCTCTATCAGACTTAACTCCTACAACTGGTTGATAACTACTTGAAGCATCTTTTAGTACTTTAAAATTAATAACCGTATTACTCCCTGCAACCAATTCTGATTTTATTCCTAAATTAAAATTTATTTTATAAGTCCCAGCTTTGCTTGGAGCTTTCATTATAAAACCAATCCAACCAGTGTCTTTTTCTTTTAAAACTTGTTTGTCATTTGTTAAAATATGTTTCTCACTTTCCCAAGAACTGTGCGCTATAACTTCTCCACTATTTTGTAGCTCTCCATATAATTCATATTCACTCCAATCCTCTTCACCAGTATTTTTATATTTTATTTTAAATTTAACATCATCTCCACCTTGGTCAGCAACCACCGTTTTTTTAGTATAACCAATAATCTGTGCTTTAAAATTATCATCTTTAACGGTAGTGTCTATTCCTCCACTTTCCAAGGGGAGGCTAGGTGGGGTTGCCTCGGCTTCCTCCTCTGCCTGAGGGGAGGATTGAGGAGGGGTGGGAGTTATAACTTTAATCTTCAAATAAAAATAAGTACTTTTAATCCAAGTTCTGTTTTCTACAGCAAAATAAAATTTTTCTATATATTCTCCTGTTTTATCAGGTGCGTGAAGATTGATTTTTACTTCAGCAATTTCACCTGGGGCAGTAGTTTTTAAAATCTTTGCCACATGAGAAGTTGATATCCAATCTAAGCCTGCAAAATCACTCTTTCTATAATTTGGATCAACTGTATAAACTGATACATAATTTGTTCCACTTGCTTCCCAATTCTTTGAACCAACATTTTTAAACTTTACTACTACTTCTTTAGAACTTCCCGCTGGAATTTCAATCGGGTCAGACACTGTTTGACTATGGAATTGACCTTTATACGCAAGGTCATTAAAAGGAGGAGGGTCAAAACCAATAGCTTGAACTTTTCCTAAACCAAAATAAAGAAGACCGGCTGTTAAAAGCACTCCTAAAAACAATTTTTTAAATAATTTTATATTCATAGAGGTTAATATTATACCACATTTTAATCTTATTTAAAAAAGTAAGAATTAATTCTTACTTATGTAAGAGCAAACTCTTACACTGGTATATTCAGAAGATACTAAATTGCTCATATTCCATTTTTAAGCTACAATACTACTATTAAATTATGAATTTAATCAAAAAAATAATTCAAAATACGAGTTTGCAAATTATCTCTAAAATACTAAGTACTATTTTAGGGCTTGTTGCAATTGCTTTTGTTGCCCGTGCTCTTGGAACAGAGCAATTTGGTTGGTACACCACCTCAACTTCTTTTATGCAATTCGTTGGAATATTAGCTGATTTTGGTTTTATGCTTATAACGAGTCAAATGCTTTCTCAAGGACAATTTGAACAAAATAAACTTCTAAACACACTTTTTACTTGGCGTTTAATAACTGCTGGACTACTCTATGGATTGGCAGGAGGATTAATTTGGCTTTTCCCATATCAATTAGAAATTAAACTCGCAACCACAATTGTTTCTTTCTCTTTTTTCTTTATCACTTTAAACCAAGTATTTACTGGCTACTTCCAGCACAGACTTAAGATGATCATTCCAGCCATTGGCGAAGTTTTGGGAAGAGTATTTTTAGTAATCGGAGTATTGATAATTTATTTTGGAAATTTTACAGAAGTATTTTTAAAATTAGTAATTCTAATTCCGCTAGCATCTTTAGTGTTTTTCCTTTTCCTTTATAAAAATTCTCCTAAAATTAAATTAGAGATAGACAGGGAAATTACTAAAACAGCTTTTTCAAAAATGTGGCCACTTGCAATTTCGATTATTTTTAATGCTTTTTATCTTCTAGGTGACCGAATAATACTTCCACTTTATGTAACTCAAACAGACGTTGGACTTTATGGAGCAAGTTATCGAGTTCTAGATATTCTTTTACAAATTATCGCTCTTTCTATGGCAATTTTATTACCTCTGCTATCAGCTTCTTGGGCTAAACAAAAATTAGAAGAATTTAAAGAACGGATGCAATTAAGTTTTGATCTTTTGGCTCTAACAACCTTTCCGATGATCGCTGGTGTAATTGCTTTATCAACTTCAATTATGACATTTGTTGCAGGTTCCCAGTTTGAATCATCAGGCAAAATCTTATTTATTTTAACTTTTGCTGTTATCGGTATTTATCTAGGACAATTGGGTGGTCATTTAATGCTGGCAATGAATAAACAAAAAAAATCTTTGATAGTCTTTGCTTTAACTGCCCTATTTGGAACAATTGCCTACTTTATCTTCATTCCAAAATTTGGAGTTTGGGGAGCAGCTGGAGTCAGCATCGCTACTGAAACTTTTGCAGGACTGATTTTAGTTTCTCTTTCTATGTACCATGCAAAATACATCCCAAAACTTTTAACTCTTTTCAAAATACTTTTGTCTTCTGTCTGTATGGGAGTTGCTGTTTACTACATCCCAAGTTCACATGTCTTGATTTCTGTTCTTTATGGAATGGTAATTTATACCGGATTAATCTTCCTGCTTCAAGCCGTACAAACCAAAACTTTAAAAGAGCTGTTTAATAAAAGTGAATAATCTGATATACTATAAATAATAAATAATTAGTTTAAAATAATGCTTATGCAATTATCAAAAGTTCGATTAACTCTATTTTTCTTCTTACTAATCTTAGTAACATTAGTATTTGGATATTTACTCCAACCATTTTTCTACCCAATCTTTTGGGCAGCAGTAATAGCAAGTATTTTTTATCCTCTTTATGAAAAATTATATACTAAAATAAAAATGAAAGGTTTAAGCTCTATAATAATGTTATTTTTAGTATTCTTAATAATTTTCCTCCCTCTGACAATGATTTCTAGTTTATTAATTAAAGAATCAATTGATGTTTACAGTTCGATTGATAGTAACAAAAGTGAAATAGCTCAAAATATGCAAGGTGTATTTGATTGGGCAAAAGACAATGCTTTATTACAAAGAATTAACTTTGATGAATCTTTTTGGATTGAAAAAATTTCTGAATCAGCCAAAACTCTAACTGCTTTTATATTCACAAATATTAAAAACTTCACTCAAAACTCGGTAATATTTATAATAATGTTTGTTTTGATGCTTTACTCTCTTTATTATTTCTTTAAAGATGGAAAGAAATTCTTAGAAACTGCTATGCATTTAATTCCACTTGGAAATAAATACGAAAAAATATTATATAATAAATTTACAGGAGCAGCTACTTCTGCTTTAAAAGGAACTTTAATAATTGGTGGAATTCAAGGACTTTTAGGTGGACTCATGTTTGCGTTCCTCGGAATTCAAGGAGCCGCAATCTGGGGAATGATTATGGTATTATTATCAATATTGCCAATCGGTTCTGGTTTAATTTGGATGCCAGCCAGTATTATCTTGTTAATTAATGGTCAAACTTGGCAAGGCATAACACTTTTACTTTTCGGAATTTTAATAATAAGTGTAATAGATAATTTCCTAAGACCTGTTTTGATTGGAAAGCAGACCAAGCTTCATCCTTTGTTAATTTTATTCTCAACTTTAGGTGGTCTCGCCATATTTGGTTTTACTGGTTTTGTTATCGGTCCAATCCTCGCCGCTCTACTTGTTTCGATGTGGGATATTTACGATGAACATTATAAGGATGAATTGTTGAAATATTAACCACAAATTTTTAAACACAAATCTCACAAATAAATAAAAAAATACTTCTTGTCATCCTGAATTTATTTCAGGATCTAAAACAAAACAGACCCTGATGGGACTGTTTTGTTTTGTTGCGGGACCCGGCGTCCTTTCAGTCCTATTCGAAGTCGTCGCGAGCTCCTCCCACGACAACCTTCGGGTTTTCGTGAGCTTTCCTCCAATAGTGGAAACTATCGTTTCCACCCCTTCCAAGTTCGAATCCTCTCCCTAACTCAAAACAACCCACTTTCGTGGATTGTTTTTTGTTGCGGGACCCGGATTCGAACCGGGAACCTCCAGGTTATGGGCCTGGCGAGCTGCCATTGCTCTATCCCGCGATATTTATATATTTTCTTTAACGCTCGGTAAAGTGTGTTCGATAAAGTCGAACTCTACTTTACTGAGCGGTAGACCGGGCTTGAACCGGCGACCTTCTCGTTGGCAACGAGACGCTCTACCAACTGAGCTACTACCGCATGCATCTTAGGCACTACCACCAAATACCATTTTAACGACAATTTCCATATTTCGGTTAAAATCACTTCAAAATTTCTTAGTTTAGCTAAAGCTAGACTTCAAAATTTATTCAGTGATTTTTCCTCAAAATCTAAAAATTTCGTTACAAAAGCGTATTTGACGGTAATGCCTTTCAACGTAGAAATAGTATACACAAATTATTAATTTTTGTCAATAATATTAATTAAAAAATCCGTATAAACCCCATAAATTCCCACATTTTCAAATTTAATCACTTCTTCTCGATTGTTTATTGTATGTGTAAAAACTGGAATACCTAATTCACCTGCTTTTTTAATCAAATCACCTTCCTGTCCAAACTGATTAGTTGGAAGTGAAATAGCAAAAATCTCTTTCTCCATTATAAAATCTTTTACTAAATCATGGTGATAATTTGCTCTATGCAACATCAACATAATTTTGTCATATCCTAAATCAACTAAGTATTTATACTCTTTAAAAAAATAAATCTGCGGAATAATTCTTGATTGCAATTCTGGATAGTCGTTGATAATTTTTTCTAATGCCTTAGCATTATCTTCTTTAATATCAGTTATCAAATAAACATCCCCGTGATTCTCAAACCATTTAGCCACATCATCCATACTCATCTGAGTTAAATCTCCTACCATCTCAAAATTTTTAAATTCTTCTAAAGTTCTCACTCCTTTTTCTTGATTAAAAAGTCCTTCAATTTCACTTTCCCAACCATGAAGTGCAACAAGCTCTCCGTCGCTTGTCCAACTCAAATCCATTTCAATAAATCGAAAACCATTTTTATAAGATTCATTTAATCCTTCTAAAGAATTTGTATATTTCATCCCACCCACACCGCCACTAGCGTGAGCAATTAACCTTGGTAATTTTAAATCAGATTTTTCTAAATTAACATCTTTTGCTTGCCAATTTAAAACATAGATAAGTTCTAGTTTGTCTTTTACCCCTTTGTTTAAATTTCTTGCTTTTTTAACCAAAGATTCATTACTCAAAAAAAGACCCGTCAACAAAAAAAGTCCAAGTACCAATATTTTTAAATAATTTTGTTTTAGATAATTCATAAATTAACTTGTTACGTAGCATGCTACGTAACACATTATACCATATTTAGCACCTACTCTAATAGATACTAATGACATTGTATATAAAAAAATGACCGTCCCCCAAAAATAACTAGGGGATCGGCCATTGCTTACCATGTACAAAATACAACCAACGAGGTAACTTACCCTCCTGTTCTCCATGAGCTCGTGTGGATCTGATGTTGCTCAACCGGTTCAGAATGTTCTGTACGATATTTCTCCAACATAGCTGTGGAGTCGGCTTTAATACTTGCGAGTTCGCCTTCAATAAAAGCGATTTCTTTTGTGTGTTTATCCGCTGCATTAAGAGACAGTTGATCACCCAGATTATTCAGTCTTTGAATTTCTGCACGAAGATGTTTAAAGTGATTAGCTGCTGTCTCATGAAGATCCGCCAAGTAATTCTCAAGGTCTTGTTGTGTAATTTGTTCATCACCCATCACTGTCCTCCTTCTCCTGAAATTTAACGGGTTGTGAATTGTCAAAGATTCATTCTTTTGTAGTTAATTAAAGCATTTTTTAAATAATTAGTCAACCACTAGTCTTTATAGTTTTATTATATCACTTGAACTTTGTTATTAATTATTTTCAAAAATTTCTGAAACATTACTCCTGTTAATTCCAGTGAAGCGGTATTTCTATTAGGATGAAAATTAACCACATCTGCATCATACATTTCTTTATCAACATAAACCTCTACTTCATGGCTTGTGTCATTAAGTAATCCAAAAGGCGAAACAGACCCAGGTAGAAGATCTAATTTTTCTTTTAAAACTTCTGCACTCGCAAAACTAACTTTACTTTCACCAACCAACTTACTAATTTCTTTTAAATCAGCTCGTTTTTTAGCAGGTAAAATAACCAAAAAAAATCTTTTTTTCTTTTTATCTTTTAAAAATAAATTCTTACCCGCAATCCCTGGAATATTGTTACAATGTTTCTCTGCTTCTTCACAAGTAAACACTGCTTGGTGTTCGTGTGGAATATATTCTATTTTGTTTGATTGTAAAAATTCTTCAACATTTATCATAAATAAATTTAATATACTTAGTAAGTATAAAATTTAATTAGAAAAAAATCAATCTACCTAGTTAACTAGGTAATTAACTACCTATATTTAAAGTTAGCTATAACTAAAAACAGACCAACAGGACTGTATTTAAAATTTTGTAAATAAAAATTTATATTATGAATACCAACTTTTTGGTTTATGAAATTCTCCTACTTTATCTAAAAGTTTATCAGGAAATTGTAAACCAGACAAAACTTTTGGGAAAATACGTTTTACAGTAGAAGATGCTTTTTGAAGTTTTTTATTTGTTTTTGGATATGGATTTAATATTTCAACTGTTTTTCCTAATTCATTTTTAACAATCCTTAATGCCCCTGCTAAATCTGAATCATTTGATATAATTATAGCTACATCAAATTTATTATTGTGAGCATCATTTACTAGATTAACAGCCAAATTAACATCTGAACCTTTTTCTTCAGTTTTTTTAATTAAAGCATATTGTGGCTTATCATATTTGTCATCATCAGCCAAAAGCATTTTTTTATCAAAAAATTTTGAAATTGAAACTCGTACTTTTTGTCGTATACCCTTTTCATCTTTTGAAACAAGCGGTCTCCTAACTATGTATTCTTGAAAAGAACCTAATACTTTATTAAAAACAGGTAAGGTGTGTAAGGCTCTTAAATAAATTTGTTGACTGATTGGACTTTCTTTATCACCTTTTCTTTCTTTAACTAAGGCTGTAAAATAATTAATTTTAATTATATTGTATTTTGGATAATAGAATTTACACAATTTTTCTAAATCTAACCATTTATTTTTACTTCTTTTTAATATTCCGTAGTATAAATTAAAACCATCAACATAAACAATGGCATTTTTTTGCTCATCCATAAAAATTACTTAAATAAAATGCAAGGATCGCCGAAGCGATCCTGCGTTCTGCCACCGAAGCAACAGAAGTAGTATATGACTATATAATACACTTTTTTTAACAAAAAGTCAATACCTGTTGATAATTTTGTATTTACTTTTTATGAATTAAATTCGCTATTTTTTACTTAATTAGTATAATATTCAAAAACAGACCTTTCGGTCTGTCTTTAGAGCGGGCGAGGAATACTCACTCGTCGCAAGCTCCTCTTTGGGGAACCTTCGGGTTCCCCAATACCCCTCCTCCAATAGAAAAAACTATCGTTTTCTCCCTTTCCTAGTTCTATTCCGGTCGCACTCAAAAACAGACCTTTCGGTCTGTCTTTAGAGCGGGCGACCGGAATCGAACCGGCGTCTTCACCTTGGAAGGGTGGAATAATAGCCATTATACCACGCCCGCATTTTTTAATTTCTCTTTCAGAAATTCTTTACCACATCCAGATTTGAAATATTTTTCTCTTTTCCTTGCTGTTTTATAATCTTCAAATTCTTCTTTATAAAATAACTTTATGTTTTTAAACTTTCTTGTATATTGAGTTTGCCCGCGTTTGTGTTCTTTTATTCTTCTCTCTATATCATTTGTTAGACCAACATAAATTTCTTTATAAAATTTATCATAAATTGAATAAACTATAATCATATAACTTCACCTTGGAAGCCTGCCTGTCGGCAGACAGGGGTGGAATAATAGCCATTATACCACGCCCGCATTTTTCCTAAATGTAAGAAAATTATATTACAAATTAAACAAAAAGTCAATATTTAATTACTTAGCTCTCTCAGTATAATCTCCAGTTTCAGTATTAACCATCACTTCATCTCCCTCTTTAATAAAAATTGGAGCTTTAATTTCTAAACCATTATCAAGTACAATATCTTTTGTTACATTGCCAGATGCACTATCACCTCGAACTGCAGGAGGTGCGTCAATAACTTTGTATTGAATTTTTTTAGGTAATTCAATTAATACTGGATTATCTCCCTGCAAACCAACCACAACCTTTATTCCTTCTTTTAAATATTTAACATCATCCCCAAGCAAACTAGCTTCCACTTCAATCTGTTCATAACTTTCCATATTCATAAAAGCATAATTATCACCATCTTTATATAGGTACTGCATAGTTTGTTTACGAACTTCAGTCACTTCAAATACTTCACCTGTTCTAAAAGTTTTATCAATAATTTTTCCATTTGAAATATTTTTCATTTTTGTACGCACAAAAGCTCCACCCTTACCAGGCTTTACATGTTGATATTCTGTAATTACATATAACTCTCCGTTATATTTTATTACAACTCCTTTTCCAAGGTCTGAGGTAGAACTCATATTTTTCTCAATTAACAATTAACGATAAATTCTCCCAGTTGTGCCGGGAGAATTTATTTTATTTTTTATTTTGAAGTGTATGCCATCAATCCTGCTTGTCTAGCTCTCTTAATTGCATTAGCAACTTTTCTTTGATGCATTGCACATAAACCACTTCTACGACGAGGTGCAATCTTCATATATGAAGAAACGAAACGGCGTAAATTTGTAACATCTTTATAATCGATAACCACATCTGGGTTAGTACAATAAAAACATTTTTTAACTTCTATTTTTCGCATATTTATTTTTTATTAGAATGGAATATCTTCAACTTTTATTTCTTCTTCTACAGTTTCAGATGGAGCAGGGGGATTAGTTCCTTGATTATATGATCCGCCTGTATCACCACCACGAGCACTGTCCAACATAATCATACTACTACCGACGATTTCAGTACGATATTTTTTAACACCATCATCTCCTGTCCAATCTCTTGTTTGTAAACGACCCTCAATATAGATACGAGCACCTTTTTTCATATATTGACTAGCAACTTCTGCTAATCTTCCCCACAATACTACATTATGAAATTCTACTTGCTCTTGTTTTTGTCCACTTTTATCATTCCAAACACGATTAGTAGCAACACCAAAACTTGTTACGGCATTACCAGTTGATAGGCTTTTTAATTCTGGGTCACGTGTTAAACGACCAATTATTGAAGCACGATTTAAATCCATATATTTATATTAGTTAATAAGTTAATTTGAATGTCACTTAAACGTCTAATTTGATATCTCCATCTAAAATTTCATCCAATTTCTTATTAATATCCTCCATATTTACTTTTTCAGCAGGTTTCTTAACTACTTTTTCCTGCCTATCGGCAGACAAGCTTTCTTTTTTGTTAATTTTTTCTTCTTTTTTATCAGTTTTAGTTTCTTCTAGAATTTCTTCTTTTTTATCAGAAACAGGTTTTTCTTTTACTATTTTTTTGATTTTTGCAACAGGTTTTTCCATTGCTCCAGTTGATGAATAAGAAATTGTCTTATTACCACCAGATTTTACATTGAAAATACTGATAATTGAACGTAGTAAATCACGCTCTAAACCTAGTTTATCTTGAACATACTTTAGATCTTCTGGCTCAGCAGTGAAAACTACAGTATAAAAATATCCATATCTAATCAATTTGATAGGATATGCTAAACGATTTTTCCCAAGTACATCCATATGAGCTTTTTCGTCCTTTTCCTTAACTAAAGTTAAGATTTCGAGAGAACGAGTTTCGGCTTCATTTTCGTCGAGTGTACCGGGTAAAACCAATAATAATTCGTATTTCTTCATAATGATATAATTTTATGCACTATTTAGAAATAAATAGCATGGAAAGTAAAAAATGTGTTTTCTACTTGCATATTAATTAATTAATTGAGATGTACAAAAACTTGTACAAATTAGATACTAGGCCTGCCTGCCGGTAGGCAGGGTATATACCCTAACCAAAGGTGCAGATATATTATCAAAGTTATGTTAAAAAGTCAACCCAATGAAACAAACGGTTTTTCTTTTCCCAAAAAACAAAAAATATGGTAAAATAAAGATAATAAGAAACTGCAATTTACCATTACATCTCATTTTATGCTATCCAACAAAAATCTAAAAGAAATAATTAAAAAATACAAAGTTGCCATTGATCCTCAAGAGTTAAAAATGGCTGAAAGTACATCTACTCAGCAAAGCAAACCTTTGGAAGAAATTTTAATGCACAAAGAATTAATTGATGAGGAAGAAATTTATAAAAACGCAGCTGATTTTTTTGATGTTAAATATGTTGAACTTAAAAATAAAGAAATTAAAAAAGATGTTTTAGATCTTATCCCTGCCCCTCTAGCTGGAGCTCATCAAGTGGTAGCATTTGACAAAGACAAAGAGCATATTAAAATTGCCATGCTTGATCCAACAGATATTCAAACTGTTGAATTTTTACGCCGAAAAACTGGACTTGAACCTCGTGTTTTTATTACTTCACCTACCGACCTTAAAAATTCACTTCGCAAATACCACGCTGAACTTGAAAATGATTTAAACTTAACAGTTGTTACTGATGGTGAAAACGGTCAAGTTGATACAAAAACTCTTAAGAAAGCGGCAGAAGAATTACCAGTTATTAATATCGTTAATTCTGTTTTGGAACACGCTGTTTACGAAGGAGCAAGTGACATCCATATTGAACCAGCTGAAAAAGAAGTTGATATCCGTTATAGAATTGATGGTATTTTAAAACAAGTAATGACACTTCCAAAAACAATTCAACATGGAATTCTTGCTCGTATTAAAATATTATCTAATTTAAAATTAGATGAACACATGATTCCACAGGATGGTCGTTTTAAAATTCAACTTCAAGATGAAAAAGTTGCTTTCCGTGTTTCTATTTTACCAGTTTATGACGGTGAAAAAATCGTTATGCGTATTTTGCACGAAGGGGCAAAGCCTTTAACACTCGAACAATTAGGATTTTTAGATAGTGCTAAAGAAAAAGTAGAAACGGCAATGAAAAAACCTCACGGAATGATTTTGGTTACTGGTCCAACAGGATCTGGTAAAACGACTACACTTTATTCTGTACTTGGAATTTTAAATCAACCCGGAGTAAATATTTCTACTGTTGAAGACCCGATTGAATATCGAATGGCTGGTGTTAATCAAAGTCAAATTAATCCAAAAGTTGGTTTTACTTTTGCCTCAGGCTTAAGGTCACTACTTCGTCAAGATCCAAATATCATTATGGTTGGAGAGATTCGCGATAAAGAAACTGCGGAAATTGCTGTTCATGCTGCTATGACTGGACATCTCGTACTTTCTACTTTACATACCAATGATGCCCCAACAACATTGCCTCGTTTGTCCGACATGGGTGTTCCTCCATTTTTAATCGCCTACACTGCAAATATTATTGTTGCTCAAAGATTGGCAAGAAAAATTTGTCCGCATTGTAAAAAAGAATACAAACTAGATGCCTCCGCTATAAAAGAATTAGCAAAAGTATTTGATACAGAAAAATTAGAAGAATTATTTAAGAAAAATATTAAAGATGCAAAAAATACTGACACGGTAACTTTTTATCAGGGAGAAGGTTGTTCTAGATGTGGAAAAACTGGCTCCAAAGGACGTGTTGGAATTTATGAAGTAATGGAAATAGATGAAGGGTTGATAAAAATGATTAATCAACAAGCTGACGCAAATCAAATTAAAGAATATGCAAGAAAAAACGGAATGAACACAATACTTGAAGATGGACTTATCAAAGCAAAACTTGGATTAATTTCTATTTCTGAAATAATTAGAGCTACAAAAGACTAAATATATCTTATGGAAAATACAGAGAACAAAAAACCAGAACTGGATTTACCAGAAATGAATATAAAAATAAAGAAAGAAAGAAAACTTTCTCCTTTTGAAGAAAAACTAAACGATTTTGTTAGTAAATTGAGCAAAGTTCCTTTTGTTGATAAAATGCTTTTTATTCACCATCTACACATTATGGTAAAAGCTGGTCTTTCTATTATGGAAGGATTAAAAATATTAAGCAAAGAAACTCAAAATAGAAAACTAAAAGCAGTTATTGATGAAATTAAAACAGAGGTAGAAAAAGGAAAACAACTTAGTGAAGTTTTAGTAAAATATCCTAAAATTTTTCCATCTTTATATGTTAGCATGATTAGAGCAGGTGAAACTGCTGGAAAAATGGAGGAAGCTCTTGAGCAGGTTTATGATCAAATGAAAAAAAACCATGATTTAACTTCTACAATCCGCGGAGCAATGATTTATCCGGCAGTTATAGTTGTGGCCATGATAGGAGTTGGAGCTTTGGTTGTTTTTTACATTTTACCTCAGATTTTAGTAATGTTTGAAGAATTTGATTCTGAACTACCAGCTGCGACTAGGTTTTTAATGTGGATAGTTGATTTTTCTAAAAAATACGTCGTACTTATCGTAGTTTTTTCAGTAAGTTTTATAGCTGGTTGGATAAGAATGTTAAAAGTACTAAAATTTAAAAGATTTATTCACAAGATGAATTTAAAACTACCAATTGCTGGAAAAATTATTAAAAAAATAAATCTAGCTCGTTTTAGCTTAACTCTGTCGTCTCTCTTAAAAAGTTCTATCCCAATTATTGATGCCACTATCATTGCTTCAGAAGTTGTTGGTAATTATACTTATAAAGACATCTTAAGATATGCTGCAGAAAATTTAAAAAAAGGTGAAACGTTGTCTTCGATACTTTTAAATTTTCCTGATATTTTTCCACCAATGGTAACTGAAATGATTATGGTGGGAGAAGAAACCGGTCAATCAGAAAACATGTTACACGAACTTTCTACTTATTATAGCGATGAAGTAGACCAAACAATGAAAAACTTTTCTACAATTATTGAACCTGTTATAATTTTAACCTTGGGTTTAGGCGTAGCTGGTATTGCTGTTTCTGTTTTAATGCCAATGTACGCTATGACTGAAAATTTTTAAATTATGTTTTTACAAAATCCTTTTAGTGAAGCTTTTGGATTAGATGTTGGAGATTTATCTATCAAACTAATCCAATTAAAAGCTCACTGGAATTTAAAAAATAAAACCTATTATACTGTTGAAGAAATGAGAAGTATAAGTCTGCCTCCAGGCTATATTGTTAATGGTGAAATACAACAACCAGAAATGGTACGAAAAAAACTACTCAGACTTCTTGGAAAAACAGAAAATAGAAAAGCAATCACTTGTCCTTGGGTGGTAGCTGATTTACCAGAACCAAAAAGTTTTCTAAAAGTAATTGAAATAGACATACCAGAAGAAGAATTAACCGATGATGATATAATTGCTCAAGCAAAAAAGCACCTTCCTCTTGATATCGAAAAAACTTACCTTGATTGGCAGGTAGTTGAAAATGGTGGAAATAAAAATAGTACAAAAGTTGTTATTGGTGCTTCTACTAAATCTACTGCTGATATTTATACATATCTACTTGAAAGCGTTGGTTTAAGATTACTCGCACTTGAATTTGAAGGTGTTTCAATTGCCAGGTCAATGATTACCTCTCAAAAAGATTACGAAGGAGAAGCTAGAGCAATTTTAGATCTTGGTGCAACTAGATCAAGTTTAATTATTTATGATAATGAAGCTATTCAATTTAGTATGGAAATAAATTTTTCTGGAGAAATTCTTACTACTGCTATTGCTCAAGGTTTAAAAATAGATCATGCCAAAGCAGAAAAATTAAAAATAGAAAATGGATTGATGCATAATAAAAATTTTCCTAAATACATAAAAGTGGCATCAGAGTTTACTGATAACCTAGTTGAAAAAATAGAAGAAGTAATAGCATTTTACAAAGATCATTTTCAAGAAACAAATGACATTACTCACATAACAATGTGCGGTGGGCTATCTAATTTAAAAAACCTAGAGAAAGTTCTAACCGAAAAACTAAAAATAGAAACAGCTCCTGGTCATGCTTGGAAAAATCTACTTCACCCAGATGAAAATTATTTTTCTAACACAGGTGGTTTGCCATATGCTTCGGCTATTGGTTTAGCTCTGCGAGCAGCTGGCAATATAGATGAACAAAAAATATGATGGAAATAAATATAAATCTATTAGCTCCTAAAAAAAGAAAAAGAATTAAAAAACTTATTATATTTTTATTTACTAAAAATCTATTAGCTTGGGTTGTAATTACTACTGCTATCATCAGTATGGTTTTGCTTTGGAGCTGGCTTGTTTTAATAGAAGAATTTCAAGACCTATCTGAAAGTACAACTTTGGTCAATAAAGAATATAGTGGGTATAATCAAGAAATAAGAGACATAAATAAAATTATACGCGAAACAAATAAATCTCATGGCAACTACACAAAGATAACTCCAAGAATTTTAGAATTTTCAGAAAATCTTCCCAATGACATAAAATTAAATTCTTTAAATTTTGATTTTAAGAATGGTAGTATAGAAATAAATGGAATTTCAAAAACTAGAACTTCTTTACTTGATTATCAAGAAAAACTAAAAGAAATACCATGGATTGGAGAAGTTAGCATTCCCACAAATCAATTATTTAAAAAAGAAAATATTAGTTTTAGCTTTATAACTAAAATTAAAGAATAGTATGAGACTAGATATAGAAAAAAAATTAATAATAACAGTTGGTGGCTTTATTCTAATAGCTACCGTTGTTGCTTTTACAATTATTTTACCAACCATAAAACAAATCAGTGACATTAATAAAAATACCCAGCAGGTAAGAATGTACATGGAGAAAAAACATGAAGGAATAATGGGTCTTCGTAATGAAAAAATAAAAGCAAGAGAAATTAAAGAAGAGGTATTTTCTTTTATAAATTACTTTTATTATCCAGAGCAAGAATTAAAACTAATAACTCAATTAGAATCAATTTCAACACAAAATCAGGTAAATCAAAGTATTAATAGTTACGAAATTAAAGATGGTACCGCTAAATTATCTTTAAATATCGTTGGTGATTACCACGATGCTCTTAATTACCTAGCTGAACTTGAAAATATTGATTATTTTATAAAAATAAATTTTTTACATTTAACTCAAGAACAAGATCGGAATAGCAAAACTCCCGTTACAAAAATAAGTTTAGAACTAAGCATATATGTCAATACTAGATAAAATAAAACTACAACTAAAAACAAGCACTGGCAATAAAAAGAAGAAGAAAGGAGCAACAAGCTTGACTAAATGGCGTATTATTACTATGATAATAACCACTATCTTAATTATCGGTATTTTTAGTACTTTCTATTTTGCTTATAATAATATTTATTTAACTTTAGCTAATGCTCATTCTATCTTTTTACTAGAATCAAATATGGGAGAAGAGGGTGTTGACGCTGTCGGTTATCAAGAATCAAAAAAATATATAGAACAAAAAAAAGATAAGATAAATTTAAATGAAAATTTAAGAAATATTTTTGAATATAGCACAGCAACAACAACGATAGATTTTTCTACTACTACCTTGGAATTAAATTAAAAAACATGAATAATACACACTGGTTTATTTTAGGACGTGAATCAAAACTTTCTGCAGCGGAAATTGCTGCAGTTTTAAATTTGCCACTTTTCAAATACAATCACGAAAAAATATTAAAAATTACAAATCAAAAAATAAAACCTGAATTGGTAAATAACCTAGGTGGAACTATTAAAATTGCCGAAGAGTTAGGAAAAGACCTAAGTTTAGAAGATGTAAAAGAAAAAATTATTGAAAACTTAAAAGATAACACTGGCAAAATAGTCTTTGGCCTATCTTTTTTTAATACAGATAATAAAAAAATCGGAATTGAGATTAAAAAAGAATTAAAAAAACTAGGAAAATCTATTAGATATGTTGAATCGAAAGGCTTGTCTGCCGGCAGGCAGGAAAAACAATTAAACGCTGCTCAAATTATTGGCAACAAGGTAATACAAAAAGGTGGTGATTTTTTAATTGAATATCCAATAAACAATAGAGATAGAAAATACAATCTAGCCAAAACAATATCTGTACAAAATGTAAACGAATGGAGTAAAAAAGATTTTGACAGACCTGGGAGCGACTCTTTTTCTGGAATGCTTCCACCAAAGCTTGCTATGACAATGCTTAATCTATCGGGAGCTAAAAAAACAGATGTAATTTTAGATGCTTTTTGTGGATCAGGGACTGTAATAACCGAAGCTTTATTTATGGGCTATAAAAATTTGATTGGAAGTGATTTATCTGACAAAGCAGTAACTGATACAGAAAAAAATGTTGAATGGATAAAAGAACAGTGTAAAAACAAACAGTTACTACACTGTCATCCTGAGCAGAGCGAAGGATCTATAGAAATACTTCAAGCAGACGCAACAAAACTTACCGAAAAATTAGATTCAAATTCAGTTGATATAATAATTTCAGAACCATTTTTGGGAAAACCTTTAACCGGACAGGAAAACAAGGGCTTTCTACTTAAACAAGTAGACGAACTTAAAAGTTTATACGGAAGTGCTTTTGAAAATTTTAAAGAAATTTTAAAACCTGGTGGAACTGTAGTTTTTGTTGTTCCTAAATTTAGATATAAAGATGGCTGGATAGTTGTAAATATTTTACCAAAATTAAAAGAACTCGGTTTTGAGATAGAGACAATGCTTGAAAAAGAAAATCATATAGTTTATTGCCGACCAAATCAAAGAGTAGCTAGAGAAATTTTTAAATTCACCCTGTCACCCTGAGGAACCGAAGGATCTCTTTGAAATAAAATAGTGTACATTTTAATGTACACTATTTTATTTCAAAGTCTTCCACCAACTCTTCCACATACTCTTTAAAGTTTGAGCAATGGCTGGATCTTCTATCAAAACACAAGCATAAGGCCGACGAAAAGATACCATATGCACTTTGTTCCCATAAATATTAATTTCTGTTTCAAATTTTATATCTTTAACAAGTTTTGTTTCTCTATAATGTTCTTTGTCTTTTGATTGTACCTCTCTTCCTTTTGGACCATCTTTGGCGATACAATAAAGTTTAATTTTTTTCTCGGCTCTTTTTTGAGGAATTGTCCACAAAATATCTTCATCTTGAGTATTAAACATTTTTTCGTAATCAGAAATACCATAAACTGTTTGTTCTTCATTACGTAAATCCGCATTAACAGCTTTCATTCCTTCAATCCCTTGATAAAATTTTAATTTAGGTTTATTGCTCGGCAAATTAAAAATTCCCATAAACTCTGGAATGTTTTTTTCAATTTCTGACAAATTATCTTTTCCTTTCTCAAGCAAAACCTTTGGGTCTTCAGGAATAACAAAAGTTTTTCCATCTTCTTTAATTTCTGTAAAAAATCCTTGATTCTTCATTTCAGATAAAAAATGATAAATAGTTGTTCTATTAACACCTGATTTTTCTGATATTTCCTGCACAGTTGCTCCGCCTAACTCCAAACAAGCCAAATATACTTTTGACTGCTTTTCATCTAAACCTAGTAAATTAAGGGTTTTTATTAAATTTTCATTCATATTCTGTGGATTAAACCTAGGCTAAAATTAGCCATTTTATATCTATGTTTATTTTTTGAACAAACATCCTAATCACTTAAATGATTGTTTGTATGCTAACTATAGCATATTTTAATACTTTTGTCAAGCCTTATTTTTTTGCGTTCAAAATATTGACGAATACTAAAAATAATATTAGAATATAATGTTCGAACCTTGAAGGAACCTCGACAACTTAAAATTTAGGAGAAACAATGCCAATCTATCATGGACACGCAAGTAGTCCACTCATCTTGCAAGTAGATAAAATTGAGCCCGAAGCTGAGGCGGTGTTAAAAAGAATCGGTGCCACAATAAGAAAAACAGAAAATTGGCAAATCCCCTACTTTATCTTCTTCCCAAAATCCTCAAACGTAAACTTGAAACTAGGGGAAGATAAGGGAGAGGGAGGAGCAAGCTGGACATTCGAAATAGGGGAAGAAAAATTCTCTATAAATGATGCTCCGCATCGACAAATGACTACTTGGCATTCTCGTACACTTTATTTGCAAAGGAGGAACACATGAGCAACGAAGATACTAAAGGAATCCTTGACCTGCGCACTCCTCTCACTGATGACCACGAAAGTAAGAAAGGAAAAACTAGAGCTGAATTCATTTGGCAAAGGGATTACAAAGGAGAACTCCCTCTGCCGTTCCATCATGGAGACGATGGTGGTGACAAGTCTCGCAACCTGAAATGGGCACTCATGAAAGCTGATATTGATTCATTCTCAGGAGCGTCTCTTGGGTTTACATTTACACTCAAAACACAGAATCAGAACACAAAATACAGCGGATTATATTTATTCGCTGAAATAGACAGGTTCATTCGTAAAATTTTTGAAGAAGGACACCCAGTGGGTCTGCTTGCGCTGGAAGAATCGGTAATACAAGCCTACTTCCAAATCCTTGGCGGTGACAAAGAAACGGAATTCAAAAATGGAGACGGCCTGCGTGTCTTCATTAACGATGATAAACAGATCGAAGATTACGAATTGTTAAAGTAAATTCATCAAGCAAAACTTAAAACCGACCAATCGCACAAGCGAGAAGGTCGGTATTTTTTTATTTCAAAGTCTTCCACCAACTCTTCCAAATACTTTTAAGTGTTTGTGCAATTGCAATATCTTCTATAATAACTGCCATCGCTGGTCTCCTAAAACTCATCATCGCCACCTTATTTCCATAAATATTTATTTCTGTATCAAATTGCACATCTTTAACAATTTTTGTCTCTCTTATCTGCTCCTTATCTTTAATCTTTACAATTTGTGCCATTTCACTATCTTTGGCAATACTATAAAACTTAATTTTTCTTTTTGTTCTTTCTTTGGCAAAATCCCACATATATTTTTCATCCATAGTAACAAGCATTTTTTCATAATCAGAAAAAGCATAAATAGTTTGCCCGGTAATAAGTTGGTCTTTATAAGCATCTTCTACCCCTTTTTCTCCTTCATAAAATCTAACTTTTGGCTTACGCCCTGGTAAATTAAATATTCCTTTTAATTCTGGGAGTAATTTTTCAATTTTTTTTAAATTTTCTTTAGCTTTTTCTACTAAAACACTTGGATCTTCAGGAATAATCAAAGTTTTTCCTTGTTTTTTTATCTCTGTAAACAACCTTTTTTCCTTCATCTCACTCAAAAAGTTATATATACTTGTTCGTTTTACCCCTGATTTTTCTGCTAATTCCTGCACTGTTGCCCCACCCAATTCTAAACAAGCCAGATAAACATTAACCTGTTTTTTATCTAATCCTAGTGAATGTAGCGTATTTTCTATGTTATTTTCCATATTTTTTAACTGTAAGTACAACATTTCTTATGTTCTCTCCCTGCCTGAGGGGGAGTTAGAGGGGGTGGGAGCAGTTAATATCCCCCAAATCTTATCCAGATTCATCTACTGTACTTACCAAAACATACCAATTTGGTACGTTTTGGGTGTATATTTTAAAGTTTTTTGCTAATCTTAGACAAATTTAGTATATGTTTACTTTTTAGACAAATACTTCGATTTTCTAAAACCTTATTTCTATACTAACTATAGCACATTTTAACACTTTTGTCAAGTTTTTATCTTATTTAGTCTAAGATATTGACAAAAAGGTGTTTTTTAAGTAAAATTAATAGTTCACATAACTATCATTCTGAACGAAGTAAGAATCCAGACCCTTCGTTTCACTCAGGATGACATACTACGTTCTTTACAAATTATAATCCCGACTTGATCGGGGAGGAGGATACAATGGAACATGCAGTAGTTTTAATCTTCGGTATATTAGTAATGAGCTTAATAGTTTTGGGTTCTTCTGGAGAAACCGAAGAAAAATTTTCTGATGTAAACCACAGGAAATACGCTTTTTTTCTTGGAACACTTGCGTATGGTCTAACTAGCCTCACTAAGACTCAGGGTGGTTGGTGGCTTGTTGGTTACTTAGGACACATTAATGATAAATGGTTTTGGGGTAAAAAACTTAATTGGGACAAACTTCAAATAGAACTTTACACACCACTATTTTTCTTAGGCAGAATACGCAAATTCGCTCTGAAAAAAATGTTAAATTGTATCCAGTATGAGTGTTCAATTATCTATTATGACAGCGTTGTGAGAGAAATGGAGAACTCCAAAAAATGGTTTTCTTCCGAACAAATTGAGGAGTACAAAACAGAAATCGGCTTGAATCAAATGCGAGAGATTGCCAAAAATTTAAACGAAATTCTCAACTAATATTCTCAGGAGCCGACCACTCGGCCGGCTCCTACCTTTTCTTAAATCACTAAATTGTTTAGTGATTGAAGGTGAAGGTGTTCTTTAAAACTTGAGGATAAAATAATGAGTAGAAAAACAGAGCTTATCTTAGATATAATCGCAGCTGTCATTTTTATTATCTTATACGCAAAATACTGCAGTTAAAGGAGGGAAAATGAAACATATCAAAGCAATAACTGGTGGATTGCTCGCTGTTGCGAGTGCATTTCCAGCCTGTCACAAAGAATATCAACTTGCCTACTTAATTGCTATTTTTGCATGTGCCATATTGCTTGATCTAGCTAGAGACCTATAACCAAAACCGACCCAATCGCGCGAGCGAACGGGTCGGGACTTTTCTTCAATCTATAAAATAGTTTGTAGGTTGAAGATGAAGATACGTCCTTTGAAAAATATTCCAACAAATAGATAAGGAGAAAAAGAATGTATGACTTAGTAAATACACTATCAATATCTACTATAATATTACTAATTATAGTATTGGCTTTACTATCAACAATAATCTTATTATTAGCAACAAGAAAAAGCCATGCAACACAAGCTTGCAATTACGAACCTTCTGCTTTTTCTAAACTCAAAACTCAACTTCAAATAGTAGCGGGAATATCATTGGAGGATTCTGGTCTAGGCTGGTGGGGAAAATTACCTACTCATGAATTACCTTGGGAAACAGCTGATTATTGGCCAGGATCAGACCGAAATCTCACTAAATTTCTTAAAAAAATGAGGGATGAAAAAGAAAAGTTTAGTAATATACAGAAGCTTTTAACCCACATGCAAGTGGCAATGCTGGCACCTTATTTCTATGATCTTCTTGAGTACATACAGGAACATTATCAGAAATTATTATCAAGGTCCGCCAAGGAACTCAAAAAAATACCCAATGTAAATTATAACTGGCCAAAAAGAAACGAACTAAAAAAGTTAATGTATAGATGTGATATTGCTATGCAGGAAATGTCTTATTACAAAAAAATACTAAACTCTTTGATTAAACACATCAGCAAACCCAGCTAACCCAAAACCGACCCAACGCACAAGGCGAACGGGTCGGTATTTTTTTAAGTTTTTTTATTCCCTCCTTGAGGAGGGTGGTTGAGTTTGCGAAGTTGGGAGGTGTTATCTTAACCAACACACCCCTAACCCCTCTCCAGAGGGGAATCACTAAGCAATGTGGTAGTAGATAATGTCTCCATCAACCACCTTGTACTCTTTTCCTTCCAATCTCATTTTTCCTGTTTCTTTTATACCACTCCAACCGTTATGGTCAACAAAATCTTCCCAACCAACAATATCGGCTTTTACAAATCCTTTTACAAAATCGCTGTGGATTACTCCTGCGGCCTCTGGTGCCTTGGTATTTGTTTTTACTGTCCACGCACGGGTCTCTGGCTCACCCGATGTAAAATACGTAACAAGGTTTAACATTTTATAACCTGAACTAATAAGTTTATCAAGCCCTGTTTCTTTTATTCCAAGTTCATTTAAATACTCTTTTGCTTCAATGTCCGACAAAGCAACAATTTCTTCTTCCAACTTTGCGCAAATTGCAATCACTTCTGAATCATCTACTTTAAAATCTGTACTTTGTTGTCCTTCATCAACATTCACAACATACATCATTGGTTTTTTTGTCAAAAGATGAAGATCTTTTATTAATTCTTCCTCATCATCAGTTAACTCTAAACTTCTGGAAGTTTTACCCGCCTCAAAAACTTTCATTAATTTTTCAAGTAATTCTATTTGAGGTTTTAATTCTTTTAAATTTGCACCTTTAGCTTTTCCTTTCACAGTACTTAATCTTTTAGAAACTGTTTGCATGTCTGCCAAAACTAGTTCTAAACCAATTACTTCAGCGTCATCAACCGGGTCAACTTTATTATGAACATGTACAACGTTTGTATCAGAAAATTCACGAACAACTTGAATAATAGCATCAACTTCACGAATGTGAGATAAAAATTTATTTCCCAATCCTTCACCAACTGATGCTCCTTTAACAATCCCGGCAATATCAACAAATTCAATTGCTGTAGGAATGGTTTTTTTTGACCTTGATACAACACTCAACTTATCTAATCTAACATCCGGAACATCAATAATCCCTACATTTGGTTCTATCGTACAAAAAGGATAATTCTCAGCCTGAGCCTCCGAACCTTTTGTTAAAGCATTAAACAGCGTAGATTTTCCAACGTTGGGTAAACCAACAATTCCGATTGATAATGACATAATTATTTTATTAGTGGACCTGAGGGGAGTCGAACCCCTGACTCATCCATGCCATGGACGTATATTACCATTATATTACAGGCCCATTGATGCTTAAAGTTAAAAAAAGTATATTACAAAAAAATACTAAAGTCAACCCTGTTATATGCTATTTTTTCTTTTCTAAATTAATATCAACTGCAACAACGCCTTCTTCTTTTCCTTGTAGATTAATTTCACCAGTATTTTTTAAATCATATTTATCATGCTCAAATGTAACATAGTACTTATTATCTCCCGCCAAAAAAGTATATCTTCCTTTTTTATCAGTTACTTGAGTAGATATTAATTTGTTAAATTTAGAATCAAAGAGTCTAGCAATAGTTTTGCCCAAAGGTTTTTTACCACTTTCACCATATACAACACCCCAACCTTTTGGTTTTCTAGGCATTGCCAAACGACGAAACACAAAGAAGATAAATAAATGTGATATAAGTAACACCCACATATACCAAGCTGGTGATATATATAAAGCAACTACTGTCACAGCTAAACCTAACCAAGAAAAAATAACTTGCAAACTTCTACCCAACCTTCCTAATCTAATCTTTAATAAAGGCTTTGCTTTTTGATCTTCTGGATCAAGAGGAATATTTGGAGTGATAAAAGTACCCTCTTCATCAACTACTATTTCCTCTCCGTGGTAAATATCCGTTCTAATTCCATCTTCTTTATTTTCACTAAGTAAAGCAGATGGGAAAATCAAACCATGCTTATGAGCTACTATTTTATATCTACCTTGCTTAACAGAAAATATAAAACGCCCATTTTTATCAGTCACACGAGATTGTACAACTCTACTCGTTGCCACATCTAGCAAACGAACTGTCACTAGATCAACTGGTAATTTATTTAAAGAATTATAAACTTGACCCCATTTTTTACGCTTTCTTCTGCCTAGTAACATTAGAGGCTGTAAGAATAAGAAACGTAGTAAATTTAATAAATTAAACCAAATAGAAGGCAGAGTTGTTACTACCACAGTACCAATCGCTGCGGGAGCAACAACTTTTTTAGCTGTTTCTTCAACTACTGGATTATCAACTGTTTCCTTAAAAACTTGAACAGTTCTCTCAGCTACAACTTTTGTTTTTTCGGTAATATTTTTAGCAACATTTATTATATTTTCTTGAATAGGAGCTTCGGGATCAATCACATCAATTATCTTTTCTGGTTTTATAATTAAACTTAAATTATTGTTAATAACATTATCCTTAACAGAAAAAAGTTGCGTTTTCCTTCCATAATACCCTTCTCTTTCAACTTCTAAATGATAATTTCCATTTGGTATAACCCAAGCATACTTACCAAATACATTTGTATTAATTGGATTTGGTTGACCGTAGATACCTGTTTCAAATTTTTCACCATCTTTGAACAAAGTCACTTTTACTCCTGCCACCGGTACATCATCTTTTGTAAGAATTTTACCATATGGCAAACTATTTAAATTTACTAAAACTGACTCTAGAGAAATTTCACTACCTCCTGATATTTTATAACTACCTTCAATATAGGCTTCGTGTATTCCCACTTCTGGAAAAGAGATATCAACAAAATACCAACCATCTTCTAATTTGAAATTATTAACAACATCATTCAATCTTAAAGTTAAAAAATCTGGTTCACCCTTTACTAATTCAGCTAAAATTAAAATACTAAAATAACTACCAGAAAGACTAGTCACTGTATCATCTTTCGGAATTAAATTTACTTCTCTATTACCAGCTTTAAATACTAAATCATTAAAATCAACTACTGGAACATCTCCTACAGGAGGATTGTACTCATTATTATCACTTAAACTTTCACACCCGGGATCGTTTAATTCTCCTGTCCCATAATCTGTTAACCCATCTCCATCATTATCAGTTCCATCACTACACTGAGGATCTCCCCCAGGACCACAGTCAGAATTATCATTTAAAGCACAATCCGTACTGCAACTTGCTTTACATACTGCACCATTTTGACTTCCCTCATCACACTTTTCACCAAGATATGTTTCTACATCTCCATCACCACAATAACCAGACTCATCGTCGTCTATTAAACTAGAACATGCCATATCTTCGCCATAATCAACTTTTCCGTCTCCGTCATTATCTAGATCATCATTACATTGTGTTACACAGCCAGTATTATCATTAAACAAACACTCCGTACTACAAACCGCTTCACACACTTCACCGTTAGAATCTCCGTCATCACACTCTTCACCATTGTATGTTTCTACAACTCCATCATCACAAAACCCTGATTCATTATCATCCAACAAACTAGAACACACCAAGTCTTCACCATAATCAATTTTTCCATCCCCATCATTATCATATTCATCACTACACTGTGTACAACCAATTTTACCAAAACAATCCAGATCTAAACAATCTATATCACCATCATTATCATCATCTATTAAATTTGTACAATTTTCTGTTTCTTCAAGAGGAACATTATTATGGTTAGATGCTCCTGTACTATAATTTCCAGAAGTATCATAGGAAAAAACTGTATAATAATATTCAATAGCAAACGAAATATTAGTTGGAACAACATCGGTATAAGTTTGACCATCTCCATCATACACTTCTTCACCATCACCTATGCCTGCTGAGGAGCTATCTATCTTTCTAATAACTTTTACTCCAACAAAATCTGGGTAATTAGCCGACAGAGGATTTGTCCACGTAACTACTAATGAAGTATCATTAACATCAACTGATAATTTTTCCACATTTGGTGGTAAAATTGTATCTGCATCGGTTATAAATTCATAATCATCTGTACTAGTAGTGTTACCACTCACATCACTTCCTAAAATTTGAAAATAATATGTTGTACTTGGAATCAAGTCTATCAAAAAAACACTATGTTCTTTTGTATAATTTATAAGATTTATAGCTTTTGGCCCGTTTGGCCCATAAGAAACTACCGTCCCATAATTAATCTGTTCATTTGCCTCTTCATCTGTCACCCAACTAATACTTGATGTTGTAACACCAGGAATTACACTATAACTCAATATGTTTGGTGCGGTTTCATCTTTTGGGGTGGGCCCTTCTTCGGTTGTAAATGTCCCAGTTTCTTCTTTAAAATTATTACTAGAATCAGTGCAGGTTATTTTAAAATCATAGCTAGTACCTGCGGTTAAATCTAATATATCTGCCGTAAAAGCACTACTAACATTTGTTGTACTTGTTGATAAAGAATAACTCGGACCATAAACAAAACTACACCTACTCAGACTAATATCATCTGTCGCTGTCCATGTCACTTGAGCTGTATATTTTGTTGTTGTAGAAGTAATTTCAGATATTTCAGGCGAAGTTTCATCGCCTTTGTTATGAACCAATATACCCTCTGCATAATAAGTATGTGTATTTTCAACTTCTAGATTATAAACCAAAGAATCTTTAGATAAACTTACTATATTTCTTACAAAAATATCACCACCTAAGTAATCTTTTAATCTATCTCCAACTTTAGCACTTCCAGCTTCTACCCATTTCTCATTTATAAAAATAGGATGTTTATCTGTTACTTTAAGAAAATCATTAATTAATAAATAATCTTGATTCTGATGAACAAAGGTTTGCAATACTTTACTAGGTTGATTTATTCCCAATCCTTCATTATATCCTAAAACAAAGTCTCCAACCTCTACTTCTTCTATATTTTTATCACTACCATCAGCTAATAAAACTTTAGTTCCTGGTAGAAAACAACAACTATTACTACAGCCAGTCGTAACAAAACTTAAACAATCCTCAGCACAAGCCAAAGTACCACAACCAAAAAGATGGTCTGTACAATCCTGACCATCCAATTCACTTCTGTCACAAACTTCACTTCCTTCAATAACACCATCTCCACATGTCGTACTACTTGGTATAGTCATTATCACTTCAACATCTTCACTAAAAACAAATTGTGACAAACCAAAAATTCCACTAATTGCAAAAACCGTGATTAAAAAAAAATAAATTTTATCTTTTAAAAATCTCATTTTCTTTTTCTTAAATATTTTATTTTAAAAATAATCAAAATGATAAATAAAAACCCAAATCCCAAAACCACAAAACTCCAAACCGGTAAATACAAAACTCTTACTTCTTTTTCAACCAATTGATTTGTTTTTCCATAATTAATTAAAATCTTAGACTTATAAATTCCGGGTAATAAAAACTTATATTCAGACAGGTTTAAATCAGGCTTTACATTGCGAATTGAATCAACTAACAACTGATTTCCTAGATAAACATCTTTTTCTAAAATCTTTTTTCCTTTCCAAGAATAAACTTCTACACTTCCCAGGAGTGGAACTTCTACATTTCCTAAATTTCTAAACTTTAAATCAAAATCCCAATTTAACTTTGTTAAAAAACTTTTTTCCACCTCCCATTTAGTAATTTTTAAATTCTCTTCTGCCAAACCAGCTACTTGAATTGTTAACAAAGAAACTACTTGCGAAGATATGCCTGTTCCACCACTTTCTTTGTTAGAAGACTTTACTGCCAAACCAAGATAATATGACCCAGGATAAATTCCATCAGGCACATCAATATTAAAATTAATTTTTTTAGATTCGTTAGGACTCAAAACAAAATCACCTTGATTAGTACTAATCCATTTTTCTGCCTGACTAATTCCTAAATCAAAAAGTGGTCCACCGTCTTGACCTTGTTGCATTCCTAAAACTTTAGGCTCTAAATTTAAAAGTTTTTCAGTTTCATTAAAAACAGTAACCACGACTGACTGGCTACTATTTCTATCTACCGTAATCAACCCTTTTCCAGGACTAATAGTTAAAGCACTAGCTTGAGTAGCTAGTAAAAAAGATAAACTGAAAAATAATAAATGTAATTTTCTTCTCACCCTATTAAAATTTTTATCAACTCTTTTAGAGCTTTTAAACATATTGTTTCTATTTTATTTGATTCTCACCTACAAAATACCCTAAAACTTTAACAGGGTAAATAATCTATGGATTAACTGAAGCAGTAAAAGTGATTGTCTGAGTATATGTTGTACCCAGCGTACTTGTTGAACTAATTGAAGCTTTGAAAGTGACATCAGTCTCATCGGCGGTCACAATACCACTACTTTGTGCTAATGTTCTCGCTTCAACTGAAAGATCATTTGCATAATATGCATAAGTTCCAGTAACAGCTACTCCATATTCTTCCAAACCAGCCGTGACAGTATCATCATCCCCAACAGGATCCAACCCATCACCATCAACTTCACTAATTGTCAAAGAAAAACCATCACTAGAATTGGTTGTTACTGTCGCTGTTGTAGTAGCTTGACTAACAGTACTCGTACTTAGGTTTCCTAAATTCAAGGTCGAAGAAGACATCTCAAGACTTATAGTAGCAGTATCTCCTTCTTCACTAATTTCCATATATTGAAATCCCCCTTTTATCTCATAAGTTGAACTTGTTATAATTCCAATTGTCGGCTCACCCAAAGTACCATTTAAACTATAGGTTGAACTAGAAAAAGTTCCACCGCCTATAGAAATCACATCAGCATAAATCCGATAAGTACTAGAGCTCATATCTGCCAAAGAAATTATTGGATACAACAACATCACCCCCAAAAATAGAAAGGCAATAAATTTTCCAAACTTCTTAAACAACATAATATGTTAATCCGTTGATTGCACTCTCGGTTCACCAACTAATGATTTAATCTTATTTAGAATATCTACATTATTAGAATTAAGTTCTCTCACTTTATAATAATAACTAAGGGCCTTACTCTTTTGATTCTTTGCTTCATACAGTAAACCTAGACTATATAAAGTATTAGAATGTTCCGGTTGAATTTCTAGTATTTTTAACCATAAGTTTTCTGCCTGCTCGCGGTCATCTTCAATATTTCGGTTGTAAAGTAATCGACCGAAGTTAAAGAATAAATCAGTATCATTTATGCCACTCGATAAAACTATTTTGTAAGTCTCAACAGCATCATTTATATTCCCATCTTTTTCATAAGCATTTGCGAGTCCGATATAAGCTAAAACATAATCTTTTTTGAGTTCAATTGCTTTTTTATAATTTTCAATTGCTTTTTCTTGATCATCTATCATTAGATAATTACCACCCAACCGCCAATACATAACCGGATTAGTTGGTTCAAGCTCTGAGGCTTGAGTCCAAGAATCTATACTCCATTGTCTTGCTTCTGGAATAATTACAGATGCATTATCATACATCGTTGCTAAGTTCTCCCACAGAGCAACAGACCTTGGAGACAGGTCAGTAGCTTGTTTCGCTTGATTAACAGCTTCGGCTACTAATAAACTCACTTGTTGCATATCTACATTTTCAGTGCGACTCAATTCTGAAGCACGGAGTAGGTAAACACGAGCTAAACCAGAATGATAATAATCTACTTTACCTCTCTGTGATATCGCTTCTCTTAATTTTAATTCAGCATTCTCAATGTTATTACTTCGGAGAGCCTCCGCATAAGCCCTCTCTCCCATATATATTTTTACACCCCATACTCCACCCATCGCAATAACCGCCATTACAATTATTAAAACAAATGAAAATGACAAACTATACTGAGGAGTTTCCTCAACTCTCCATTCTCTATCTGTAATAATATTTGAATTGATAAAACTTAAACCAGTAACTGTTAAAGATAGAAGCAACCACCATAACCACCATAACACTGGACCAAAGAAAGCTAACGCCATTGCAATTGTAAGTAAAATCCAAACAATTGCAATTAAGAAAATCTCAATCTTTAAATTAAGTTTTTTATAAAATAATTTATCAACTGTATTTTTCAATAAATTTTCTGCCCTCACTTTAAATAAACCTTGAAAAATATGCCCTAGAATAAACAGGATTACAAAAGCAAAACCTAAAAATAAAATCAAACCACCTTCAGCTATTAAAGCAAAAAATGTATTAAACGGTTGACCAAACCTAAGAGACCACGCAACTGAGTCATAATTAAATTCTGCTGGTCTAAATTGTGAAAAATCAATTCCAAAAGTTCCAATTCCACTACCTAATAAAAAATTCTTAACTCCAGAAATCGTACTATCAAAAGTAATAGACCAGGAAGGATTTAAACCAAGGGAAACTTCTGGCGGAATAGATTGTTGAAGGGATGATGGACTACCAAAACTAATAAATACAATTGTTAAAATTAAAATCGCAAACAACACCGATAACCAACCTAAACGAGCGTGATTTACGAAACTAACACCTACCAAAAGTAGGAGAACTAAACCTGCTAAGAGTAGCAACCACAAAACCTTAAACCCTAACAACATTAAGACTGTTAATGCCAAAATAGAAACAAAGAAATATCCCAAAGTTTTTGACATCGGCATTTCTTTTTTAATGAGTTGACCCGCGGACAAAACAAAAACTATCACTGTCCAAATTCCAAAAGGATTATTTATAGCGCTAATAGTATTCCAACCTCCACCTACCAAAACCGAAGCAATATCTAAATTAAATACTAATTTTAAAATAAATAAAATACTTGTCACTCCACCGGTTAACATCAACATATCCACCATCCCCTGCCAACGCTTTGGAGTATTAATAACAATTACCAATAAGAAGTACAGAGCAATTAAAAATAAAAAGAATATAAAATTCAAAATAAAATATTCACCTTTTCCAAAAAAACTATGATAAATATTACTGGAAAATAATGAAGATAAAAATCCTGCTAATAATAAAGAAGCCAGGGGAATATCTAAAATAGTACGCGAATAACTTATTTTTTTAGAAAGAATAATTTTTACACCAACCAAAAGTGCTGAGATCAACATTAAACCAATAAATACATACTGTTTTGGTATAATATAAAAATTCACCAAACTTTTATCAGCTACGAGAGCGATAGCCAAGACAGAAAATACCAAAAGCCCATACGAACATACATCAACAATTTTGAACAAACGTTTGTTTATCATAATTTTTTAATTAATTATTTTAAATGTATAGTTATTATATCATTATTTTAATACTTTTGATATGTGTATAATTATCTAGTTTTTCTTCCATAAAAATTCAAAAATATTTTTAAAAGCTTCAGCAATCTTTCTGTTACGAATCAAAACTCCATTTGGGTGCTCCGGGTCAAAAGAAGCAATGGCTATTTTATTATCATATATATTAATTTCAATTCCTAAATCTTCAAAAATCTTGATGAACTTCATTTCTCTTAAATATTCTTTTGATTCTTCTATATCCTCTTTACCTTCTTTACTTGGAGGAAGTAGGTTTTTCACACTAACACCCTTTTTAACCCTCATTTTAAAATATTCTCTCCAATGATCTCTACCCATTAGATTATATGCCTGTTTATAATCAGTGATAGCCAAAATCTCTTTTCCACTATTTTCCCGCCAAGTATCAGCATAAAGTGCTTTTAACCCTTCTTTGCCATCAAAATACTTAATTTCGGATAAAAGCGAACCTTTATCTTGATTCTTTTGTTCTTTTAGCCAAGAACTCAAACTATTTATATTATTTTTTGCCTCTTTTTCCTTATTTTTTATCCAATCTCTAAAATCAGATTGGCTAATTGGCTCATAAATCGTCGTATTTTCTAATTCAAGCTTGGTAATTAGGCCTTTTTGAAGAAGTTTTTCAAGTATCGGATAAAGAGTCGTTCTGTTAATTAATGTTTGTTTAGAAAGCAAAGAAACACTCGAAGATTCCAGTGTGTACAATGCAGAAATTACTTGTTTTTCTTTTTTATTTAAAGAAAATTGCATATTTTTTAGCTAATTTAAGCTATTTTTATTATACCATATGTTGTTGATATGTGTCAACACTTTGACAATATAAACCTCCAGTGATATCGTAAATTATTCCTATAATAGGAACATTCGGCCCTTTACAACTTGCTCATATCGAGGGACTATCATGAAAAAATGTAAAATCGTATTGATCCGTTGCCCCCAAGCCTTTTTAATTGGAGAAAAAACTGGGGGAGTTTATTCTCCAAACAGATCAATAACACCTGAACCAACTCTGGCTCAACTGCACGGGATTATTAATTCCACAGGACTACCAATTCATGTGCAGCAAATTGACCTCCGACATCCAAAATTCGGAAAAGTAAAGAGACACACTTATGGTCACCTCAATCTTCCTTACGCAAAAGAAACAGTACTGAAGACCTATTCGGGCGTCGCACTTGAAGAAGTGTATGACAGACTGTCCGATGCAGATGTATTAGGTTTTACCTCTGATTTTACAATGTCACGACGCATAGTCGCTGATCATATCGCCTGGGTTCGCCAAAAATTCCCCAACAAAGAGATTTGGGTGGGTGGACGAGACCTGTTTACAGAGCGTGTTATAGATGTATATACGGAGGCTGGAAACCGCAAAAATATGGTAATTTGGCACGGCCATGTTTACGCCTCGCTACCAACTTATCTTCGTTGGAAATTGACAAGACAAGGTAAACCCTTTGGAATTGATGTTTATAGCTCAAAAGGTAAAGTTACAAAACTACCAGCTATACCGCTTACCAAACACGCTTCCAAACAAAAAGTTCTGGAAATAGCTCTACCAATATATCCAGACCCCTCAATGTTAGACTATTTTATTGGTTCAGCAGAAGGTCAACCACACCCCTCATTTGGACGTTTTGTTCATATGACCCTAACTACAGGGTGCCCAAATGACTGTGGTTACTGTACCACCGGTTACAGAGAAAGGTTTTTACTGCAAAAAAGCCTAGAAACCATTGAAAAAGAGCTCAAAATGTACCGTACTATGGGAATCAAAACCATTGCAATCATGGACGACAATCTACTGGCACTCGGCTGGAAAAAAGTTGCTAAAATTATGAACTTGGTTAATTCCTATGACTTTGATATTGAATATGGTAATGGCCTCCAACTTTCCCTGCTTGATAAATATTGGGATAAATATGTTGGACCAATCTTTAATAATTGTGTGAGCTTATATGCTCCTTTGGAGGATCTGACTCAAGATCGACTTTACAATAAACTTCACTCTATGAATCAACAACTCCAACTGATGAAACGAATTGCTAAGGAAAAACCTGGCCGACTCAAGTATATCACCATGGGTGTAATCGTAGGTGTTCCTGGACATACTAAGGAACTACTAGAAGGCAATTTCATGCTAAACTTAGCTAAATTCCTTAATATTTTCAAAGGAAGTGGGCTTAAGGTTGGTGCAACGGTGTTTAACTTCATAACACTATCTGGTACCACTTTTGGTGAGGAAGCACTAGATAGTGGGCGGATGGTCGTAGATGACCCTATCTCAGCTGACCCAGAAGTTTCTAACTTTGGAACGCCGAGTTATGCGCCTATTAGTATGACACATGAGGAAGTCTATCAAATCTACGAACAGGCCCTCAACCTCAACCCGGCTGGATGTAAACTGGGTATTACTTACCGAAAACTACAACAGTTTGGAGAACGTGCAGTTCCACGAGATGAAAGGGGTAAAATACCACCTCATTGGCGTGTTTCGGGATATCACTTACGTGATGAAATGTAGAAAAAGGAAATACCCCCATAAGGCCACCCAACTCGGGTGGTCATTTTTTTGTTTCATACCAAACTACTTTTTATTTTCAAGCGAATCGAGAGTCGCACAAATGCGAAAGCATTTGTATGACCGAGATGAGCGTAGGAAACACAGAGTTTAATATTCCGCCCCTTGGGGCGGAATATTAAACTCTTTATTTATCAGCTAGTTCCACATCAAACTAATCCAAACAAAACTTACCATACTTACCAATACTACTGCTAAATATTTTTCATAAAAAATAACTTATTAACAGTGAAAATTTTCTGTTTGTATAGGCTTGTCTATACAATTATCCACTTTTACACATAGTTATCCACAAAGTTATCCACACCACAGCTTATTCTCCCCCTTTCCAAGGGGGAGCTAGAGGGGGTTGCCAACTTTCTGGTTTTCTATTTTTTTATCAAAAAAATGGCCTTTTTAGCCATTTTTCTCCTATTCATTAATTTAGAACACAATTACCAGTATACCACATTTTAGCACTTTTGTCAAGTTTGTATAGGCTAGCCTATACAAAAACTACTCTTTTTCTTCTATTAGTTTAAATCTAGGTACTTTTTCTCCATTACTCTCAATCATTTCACTAAATTCACTTAGACTTCGAACCCACACAGTTCCTAAGGGAAAATCAGGTGTATCATACAAAGACCTATAAACTACAACATCTTCTAGATTTTTATCACCATCATTTCCATTTTTAGCCAAATACAAGACTTCGTACTCTTTTCCTTTATAATGTTTGTACTTTCCTATTTTTATCATATGTGACCCCACCAGGAATCGAACCTAGATCCTCTCCTTAGGAGGGAGATGTTTTATCCATTAAACTACAGGGTCATTTGTTAATTGTAAAGCAATTATTGCTTAAAATAACTAATCTGTCAATGCTATTTTTTCTTTTTCTTAACTTTTTTACCTATCGGCTTACTCGCACTCCAGGCAATTTCAAAAATAACTTTCAAAAAATTGGTAAAACTCTGGCTTTTTATCTCAAACGCTACATTTTCCTTTGGGCTAGAGAGTATTCCAATAACCCTATCATCAAATATATTAACCTCTCCGGCTGTAGTATAGGTTTTTTTAATATCAAGCCAGCGATAATCGGTATATAGCTGTTTACCCTTACTCTTTTTGTAAGTCTTTGCATGCCATTCTTCTGCTGTTTCATTTTTAAAAGCCAAAACCTTTTCTTTTATTTTCCTTTTTGTTCTCTCTGTTGTCTGAAATGTTCCCATTTCATCAAAAATCTCTGCATAACCTTGCAGATTTAAAATAGAATAAACTGTACTTTTTGATTCAAGCACTCCTAAGTAGAGTTTTTCCATTTCTTTTCTTCCTTCAGCAAATTTTATAACCGGTTTTAAATCTGTTTTAAATATTGACCCGAGCTCAGGCAAAAGATCATCAAGCATTTGAATCCTTTTCTCATAAACCCGTTTCTTATCTTTTAAAAACATTTTTAATTTTGCCGGAGACTCTACAATGTAGGTTTTCTTTTTCACACCAGTACGACTTACAATTCCATACTTTGTTAAACGTTCTAAAACATCATAACCAGTTGTTCTATTTAACCCTGCAGTTTTACTAATTTGGGTAACACTTGCATGACCTAATTCTAAACAAGCCAGATATACTTTGGCCTCATGCTCTTGCAAACCTAATTTTTGTAATTCAATATCTAACATACATTTTATTTACACACCCCAGCCTTCGGCCACCCCTCTCAAGAGGGGAATTCCCTCCTTGAGGAGGGTTAGGGAGGTGTTATCCGTTTGTCATCCTGAGGTACCGAAGCTTGTCCGCCGAGGAGGTGGGGATCCCTTTTCACTATACCACACTTCACAAAATATGTCAAGTTTACTCGACATTTTTGACTTATCAACAACCTTTTTAGCTTGTTTTAGCTAAATTTTACTATATTTTTTAAGACTCTATTCTTGACAAAAAGCCCAAATTCCTGTATGTTTAAGAGTTCAATTATGAACAAGGTTCTTTACAATTTATTATCCTGAATTAATTTCAGGATATCTTAGAAAGAGAGTAGAAAATGAAACAAGAAAAAAATAGTGGGTGTTTAGACGGCATTCTTGGGATATTTCTTTTTTTTCTTCTGGTATTAGCTATTATAGGATGGGTTAATGTATCAACCCACAAACCAACAAAAGTTTTCCCAATCAACAAAACTGCTGAAATCATTTGGGTTAACAAAGAAGGGAAAAAAGTTTTGGTAAAAGATGATGAAAAAATCAATCACCTTTCCATCAGATGTCCACTCCCAAAAGATGTAAAACTTCCCGCACAACTTATGATTACAGGAAGTGAAGAAAAAATACACTTACGTAAGTGTATATGGAATAACAAATACTAAGGAGAATATCATGGAACAGAAGAAATATTTATCAAAACCAACAAACTGGGGTTGGATATTCAGATACGCGTTGCTTATGTTTATTATTTGTTCTATTGGTTTTCTCATACTCATTGGCCAAGAACCAAGATATATCGAGAAAGATAAAATAGTGATACTGAAAGATGCTATCCTATTCGGGGCACTAAATGTTCTCTGTTGGGTATTTATTATACCTTTCTTCCATTGGTTATCTTGGAGAACACTTAGAACACCTGGTTCGCCGACAAAAACCGATGCTCCTACATCCAAAAAAGTAAAAGGAATCATTTGGGAATCTCCAGACGAAAAGATGGCGGTGGTAAAACTAACAAATGACAAATACCTATTTGTCATGTCGAAAGAAAAAGAATAGGAGAAAATTATGAATACCAAACCAATCATACTCAGCATCTTACTCTTAAGTTGTATAACAGGTATAACTCTAGGTGGAATCACCACAGCATCAATCCTGCTAGCAAGCACCCTATGGGGATTTGTTGCTGCCTTTGGTATATTCTACGATAAAAACAAAGCAGTCGCAGGACTAGGCGTGGCAAGTTTTATGATGATTATGATGTCTGTGGCAACTTTATTGCCAATAGAAGGGTATGGGCACATAACTTCTATACTAGATAATACCACGGGAGAAGGAATATATCATATTTTTATTCTTACACTTGCGGGTACAATTGTTACTACTCTGCAATCAGGTATTTTCTTAGTGGTAATATTCGCTTCACTCCTTGCCATGTATGGGATTGTAAGAATTGTTTTATTAATCTTGCAAACAATCAATTGGATGCAAGAAGATGACTAACACTTTCGGAGCCGACCACTCGGCCGGCTCCCCATTTTTCTTAAATCCTTTTTCATAGTGAAAGAGGGTTGAAGGGAAATTCGTTCGTTAACAATTCAAATCTACACAAATAAGAGGAGAGGAAGATGGAACAAAATATGTTTGAATTCAATTTAACTATCCAGAAAATAAACCCTGGCAAACCACCTATGGACGGATCAACGGAAACGTTAAAAACATCAGAGAAAATCTTAAGCGACCAAGAAAAAATGGTCAGCGAAGAAGGAATAGTAGCACTCTTTCAAAATAAAGAAAGCGCAACAATGGTTGAGGTGGAAGAAATTATCAAAAATCACCAACTGGAACCAGCAAATTTGCTAACAATCCTTAATTGGGCTGTCAAAAACATAGAGTGGATTCAGCGCCAGCCAGACGGATTCATGATGCGAGTAATCGGCGAGAGAAACTCAATCTTGAACAAAGACCGTCTCGTCAACTTGGCATTCGAGATGAAGTACCAAATAGATAGAAAAGGAAACACAAATCAGGTTGTTCAAGAAATAAATAATTTCTTCAAAGAACAACCCTTCCACCGACGAAGTGAACATGAAATTCTGGCGATCGTAAAAAAAGCAGAACAATTACCAGAAGACATTAAACTTCTTAGAACTCTTAAGTATCAAGAGTTGTTCTCCCGACCCTTCATACAGTACATGCCCAATAAACTTTGGGTTGGAATTAATAGCGGAGAAGAAACAGAATGGTTCGCCGGTTGGAAACCTGCAAACAAAAACTGAGGGAGGAAAAGATGAAAAAGAAAGAGGAAATTTGTGCTTTAGCGTCTCTGGTTGCTGATTTAGCAGAAAACAAAGTGTTTACTAACAAAAAAGGGTGGTATTACACTTTTCAAGACCAAGTAATCTTAGAATTACGTCGTCGAGGATATCGCCGAAAAAATATTTCCAAGATGTTGGGATTCGCATCTGATGTAGCCCTTGGTGTATACATGCACGATCGCGGGATAAAACTCGCAGATGCTGAAAAATGAAGGGAAACAAAATGAAACTCACCGAATTGATTGGTAAAAGTTGGCGACGGGAATTTGTCATTATCTTAATTATGAATGATAAAAAGGTTGTTGAAGAATACATCATAATTGGAGATGACTCCACTGACTCCCATAGAGACACTGTAAAACAATTCACACCTGACGATCGGGACATAAATACTATATTCACTGAGGGAGGAGGGTATATCAACATAAACAAAGACCATACAGTCACCTTGGAAGAATTTTCTGGCATGTATGGCCCGGCTGATAAAGAAAGAACGGAAAGACTGGTTCAAAAAATAGCAGAAAATGAAGGTTTAGAAGTCAAAATTTTCTTTGATGCAGAATTCGGCAAAATGGATAACAATAGAACGAAAGTGAAACAAAAAGCAGTCGGACATCTTTTCTACCGATACTAAATCAACAACCACAAACCCAGCGATACTCTCGCTGGGCTTTTTTTAATCAATATATATATTGGCAACCCCTGCCTGCCAGTAGGCAAGACCTCCTAACCTCCCCTTAGAAAGGGGAGGAAACAAACTAACCTCACATTAAAATAAATGCAAATCTTACTCTCCAAAACTTTATAAAGTTCCAATTTTAAAACATCTCTACAAAGTTTGATTTTCCTTAGCTTTTAGCGTAAAATACATATAATTGATCCTGAAACAAGTTCAGGATGACATTTTAAAATATAAAAATATGGAGGAAAATAAAAATCTAATCTTATATTCTACATCACAAAAAGACATCAAAATTCCTGTTAAATTAGATAAGGAAACTGTTTGGTTGAGCCAAAAACAAATGTCTTTGCTTTTTAACAGAGACCGAAAAACTATCACCAGACATATACAGAATATCTTTAAAGAAGATGAACTAGCCAAAAATTCAGTATGCTCAAAATACGAGCATACTGCCGAGGATGGTAAGAAATACGATATTACACTATATAATTTAGATGTTATTATTTCCGTTGGTTATAGGGTAAAATCAAAGAATGGTACTAAATTCCGTATCTGGGCAACTAGTATTCTCCGAGAACATATTTTAAAAGGATTTACCATAAACCAAAAAAGATTAAAAGAAAATCAGGATATAAAACTTTCTGAACTAGAAAAAGCAATTAAACTACTAAAACGCGTTGGAGATAATAAAAAATTAAAATCTGGAGAAGCTAAGGGACTCTTAAAAGTTATTACTGATTATGCTGATTCTTGGCTTTTGCTTCAAAAATATGACGAACACGAATTAAAATTACAATCCAGCAAAACAAAACATGAATTATTTGGCTACGAAGAAACTTTAAAAAATATTTCTGAATTAAAAAATAATTTAGCAAAGAAAAAACAAGCGACAGAAATTTTTGGTAAAGAACGAGGAGAGAGTTTGCAAGCCATTTTAGGAAACTTAAGACAAAGTTTTGGTGGTAAAGAACTGTATCCATCAATTGAAATAAAAGCGGCTCATCTTTTATATTTTGCTATTAAAGATCATCCATTTGTTGATGGCAACAAACGCATTGGCTCATTTTTGTTTATAGCTTTTTTAGCAAAAAATAATTTCTTACTAGATAAAAAAGGAGAAAAGAAAATAAATGACAATACTTTGGTGGCTTTAGCTCTTTTAGTTGCTGAGAGTAAACCAAAGGAAAAAGACACTTTAATTGTTCTCATAACCAATTTATTAAAAAATTAATGAAACCCGTACAAAACAATTACGCCTTCATAGACAGCCAAAACTTAAACCTCGCCATTCGTGGACAAGGCTGGTCTTTAGATTTTGGAAAATTTAGAAGATATTTAAAAGACAAATATCATGTTCAAATGGCTTTTTTATTTATTGGATATTTATCTGGTAACTCAGAATTATATAGCACTTTACAAAAACAAGGATTTCATCTAATTTTTAAACCTACAATGACTTTGCCCAATGGCAAGGTAAAAGGAAATGTTGATGCCGAATTGGTATTGCATACTATGATTGAATATGATAATTTTGATAAAGCTATTATCATAAGTAATGATGGCGATTTTCATTGCCTAATAGACTATTTGGTAAGGAAAAATAAATTAGACAGGTTGTTAATATCTAATAAAAACAACTTTTCATCATTATTAAAACAATTTCGTCCTTTTATGCATTTTATGAATGAACTAAAAAATAAACTAGAATACAAAAACCCCAGTAAGTATAAAACCTAAAGGGATTTTTAAAAGAGGGAGTAACCATCGGACAAAACCTTTGGTGTGCCCTCTCATCGTGATAACTATATTATACTAAATTTAAACCTTTTGTCAAGTTAATTATACACAACTATATGCAAACATATTTACTAGTATTCCTTTCTATTTTATCACTTGGGCTTTTGGTAGGCTTGTTTTTGCTCTATAAAAAGTTAGGAGAGGAAAAGAAACCTAAAGAAGGAGAAAAGGAACTTTTCGGGCTTTTACAAAACCAAATTCAAGAGTTAAACAGAACAATGGATCAGAAAATGACCGACACCACCAAAGCGATGAATGATACTCAATCAAACATCAATAAAACAATTCAGGAACAATTTGGACAAAACACCAGATTAATTCAAGGAATTACTGGTCAATCAAACAAAATGATTACCGACATTACCGAAAAATTAACTAGTTTAGACAAAACAAATCAACAAGTAGTTGGATTCTCCGAACAACTAAATAATCTAGAAAAAGTTTTAACAAATCAAAAACATCGTGGAAACCTTGGTGAAGCGGGCTTGCAACTAGTACTCGAAAACATTTTACCTCCAACTGCTTTTACCCTTCAATATCAATTTGAAGATGGGGACACAGTTGATGCAGTTGTTCATACTAAAGATGGAATCATTCCAGTTGATGCAAAATTTTCACTAGACAACTACAACAGAATTCATGCCGAAGAAGATAAAGAAAGAAAGATGGTTCTAGAAAAAGAATTTAAAAATGACCTGAAAAAAAGAATTGACGAAACTGCAAAATATATCAAACCAAAATTTGGTACAATGGATTTTGCTTTTATGTTTATCCCTGCAGAAGCAATTTATTATGACTTGCTTGTAAACGAAGTCGGAGCAATCAAAGTAAACACCAGAAGTTTAATCGATTACGCTTTTAAAGAAAGAAAGGTTATTATTGTTTCTCCAACAACTTTTGCCGCGTATCTTCAAACCGTGCTTCAAGGCCTTCGTGCTTTTAAAATAGAGGAGAGTGCAAAGAGTATTAGAAAAAATGTAGAGACACTTCAAAAACATATAAAAAGTTATGACGAGTTTATGAATAAGCTTGGAACGAGCATGTCTACGACTGTAAACCACTACAACAAAGCTTATAAAGAGTTAAATAAGATAGATAAAGATGTTGTCCGCATTACTGATGGAGACAAAACGATAGATCCTTTGGAAGTTGAGAAGCCTAAGTTGGAAGAATAACAACCATTACAACAAACGAGGTAAACAATAAAAACTATGTTAATATACGAAACTAAAAACTTTGAAGTTATAACTCATCCTAAACCACATGTCTCAAGAGAAGAAGGTGGTAATATTAAAATTGTATCAAAAAAACCAATAACTGACAGGACTAAACTAGAATCCAAAGTAGCAATTGAATTAATGAAGTTAAGCATGATAGTTGGAGAGGCTTACACAAAAGCTATGATCAAAAGAGGGGTAGAAATCGTAAAAATAAATTATCAAGACATGGGTAATTGGGCTTTTAAAACTGGAAAAGAACCAGTTCTACATTTACATATTTACGGACGAACAAAAAATGCTAAACATCAAATTTTTCCTGAAGCAGTGCAACTTCCAGATAGAGGAACAGGTTTTTATGATAGTTTTAAACCTTTAGATGAAGGAGATGTAAAAATTATAAAAGAAGAAATAGAAAAATTATTTAAGTCTGATAAATACCAAGATAAGAATTGGCGTTTATGAACATGTACTCGAAAAACTTGGATTTCAATTTTTGCAAATCAAAAATCCGCTTTAAAAGCAGATTTCTGTAAGAGCCTTTCGGGATACCGTTACATTTCCAGTTGGTAAAACCTTGACATTTAATCTAACATTAGCTAAAATAACTAGTTTTAACTAGTTAAATAGCTAAATTATGACAAAAAAACATAATCCACATTGTAAAAAATGTG
>Ga0222658_1000163_pt1 | contig 42211 bp, 41 predicted proteins | sample AntAcemetagen476_FD_179830 | JGI IMG/M metagenome (GOLD analysis project Ga0222658, IMG submission 179830) | Saline water microbial communities from Ace Lake, Antarctica - #476 | ecosystem: Environmental > Aquatic > Non-marine Saline and Alkaline > Saline | place: Antarctica: Ace Lake... | reverse complement strand
GAAGTTTTATCTTAGAAAGAAATTTCTTAGATTTGATCTGAGGAGAGACTGTCTCTGGTTTTACTTCCGGAGAGGGCACTACTTTTTTATCTTGGAGGTCAATCTTACTTGGCAGTTTCATTGTTTTAAAAGCTTACCACTTACTAATCATAGCAAATGGTGTCTTGAAGATAATAAGAAAATCTTCAATTAAAGAACGTCTCTTGGCATACTGAGAATCAATTTCAACCCTCTTGTTCCAGGGAATATCATTTCTACCTGATACTTGCCAAGGGCCAGTCAAACCCGGTTTAACAGTTAAACTTATCTTTATTAAAGGAATGATTTTTTTGCCATAACGTTTCTTGGCATCCTCAATTTCTGGTTGGACATAGGCACGAGGACCAACCAAGCTCATGTCCCCTTTGATGATGTTTAAGACTTGTGGCATCTCGTCAATTGAAGTTTGACGAAGCATACGGCCAATTCTGGTAATACGAGGATCATCTTTGATTTCTAGTTTCCAGCCAGATTTTTTGTATTTTTCATAAAGTTCTTTGTTTTGCAACCAGTACTCAACGGCATGAGCAGGCTTACCGTTTTTGTCGGTTAACATTTTCATACTACGAAACTTAAACATGTTGAAAGGTTTTCCACCTTTACCTACTCTTTCAGGACAGTAGAACAAGGGGCCTTTGGAGTCTAGTTTAAGAAGAATGGGAATAATGACCCAAACAGGAAAAAAGAGAATAAGCAGAAATAAGCCCGCAATGATATCTACTGTTCTTTTAACAAGGTTATAAAACATTAAAGAAATTTATTTTTATTTTTTTCCTTAAGATACTCTACCACTTTTTTGATATCTTGGGCTTTGTCTTTGTGACAAACGACTAAAGCATCATCGGTATCCACGATGATAAGGTTGTCGACACCAACGGTAACAATTAGCTGATCGTCGAAGTGGACTAGGTTATTGGTAGAGTCAATACCAAAGTACTCTCCTTCATCGTCACCTTGAATAATGGCGTTTTTGTCTTTATCTTTTTTGCTCAAGTCATAAACGGATTTCCAGTCACCAACGTCGTCCCAGCCAAACTTACCAGGAATGAGAACCATGCGTTTGGTTTTTTCTGAGATGGCAATGTCAAAAGATTCAGAACGAACCTTAGAGAACTCTTTTTTAAGAACCATCTTTTCCCTGAAAGTACCAGCTGCTTTTTTAACCGCAATAATGTTCTTGTAAATATCAGGGGCGTGGGCTTTAAATTCCTCGAGTAGTAACTGAGCCGGGTAAACATAGTTATTGGCATTCCAGAAGTAATTACCGGCTTTGAGGAATTTTTCGGCTGTTTTGAGATCTGGTTTTTCTTTAAAACCTTTCATCTTTAAAACATTAAAACCATCTGTCTGACTAAGTTTTTTACCTGACTCAATATAGCCTAGGCCAGTATGAGCAAATTCGGGCACTAAACCAACAGAGACCATGATGTTTTGTTTAAAAGCAGTTTTGGCAGCGGCTTTAAGAGTGTTGATGTAGGTAGTCAAATTGCCAATTTGATGATCAGTAGCCAGATTGATAATGACAGCTTGAGGATTTCTCTTGTGAATATAGGCAGCGGCTGTTCCCATGGCCATGGCGGTGTTCTTCTTTTGTGGCTCACCGATAATGTTTTTTCTAGGAATTTGGGGTGATTGGCGACGAACATCATCAATGTAGTCCTTGTTGGCAGCGACAAAGATTCTCTCAGGAGGAACTATTTTTTCGGCTCGAGCAATGGTTTCCTGGAAAAGAGTTCGACGACTAAGAATGGGAACAAACTGTTTAGGAGTCTGTTTACGAGAACGAGGCCAGAGACGAGTACCGGTCCCTCCTGCCAAAAGGCAAATGTAGGTATTTTTTAAATAGTCTGATTTTGATGTTTGTACCATAGTCTTTTAACTTTATCAGAAAATTGTTGATTAAATCCACTTGCAGAGAATTTGGCTGCTTGCTGAAGACAAAGAGAAGGCTTAATTTTATGCTCCCCTGCCTCAAAACGACGAATTGCATCGATTAAAGAACCGGGTGTCTGTTTTTTAAAGAAAAGGCCGGTTTCTTGATCAACGACGGTTTCCAAGGCCCCACCCTGAGCATAGGCAATGACTGGAGTACCTGAGGCTTGAGCTTCTAGGGGAATTAAACCAAAGTCTTCAAGTTGGGGGAAAATAAGAGCTTTAGCCTGACGATACTGGGAGATAAGTTCTGAGTCACTAATCTGACCAAGAAAACTAATGTTTGATTTGGCTAATGACTTAAGACGTGATTTTTCTGAGCCGCTTCCAACTACAACTAAAGGCAAACCGAGCTGATTAAAGGTTTTAATAACCAAGTCAGCTTTTTTGTACGGAACTAGACGAGAGACGAGCAGATAAGATCCTCGTTGAGATAGTTTTTTAGGCTTGTTTTTTGAGTAAAACTTGTCCTCTATTGAAGGATAGATGATGTCGGCTTGACGATTATAATATTTCTTTATTCTTCTTTTAACTTCATCGGAAATAGCGATATATCGGTCTGGTCTTTGTGCATTGATGTAATCTGTTGAACGAATAGTTTTTTTAATCATTTTAGGTAGTAGCCTCATCTTTATGTCTTTTTCATACTCAGAAAAACCCTGCCAGAGATAGCGAGTGGGGGTAAGGCAGTAGCAAATATGGAGAGTTTCAGGCTTAGTAATGACCGCCTTGGCGTCAGCACTAGTAACTGAGATGACCACATCATACTGGTTGAAATTAAAGTCTTCAAAACCATAGTTGGCAACTGGAGCAAGAAGTTCATGACGGGTACGGAAAAACTTTATCTTATTAAAGAATGAAGGAATTACTTTAATTCCCCTACTCCACTCAGAGGTATCGGGGTTATGAACCAGGGTATAAAGAGGGGCCTGAGGGTAAAGATGATGAAGCCTTTGAATTACTCTTTCAGCTCCGCCAAACTTGTTAACTCGATCATAAACTAGAGCAACTTTCATGAAAGATGTAGACGATAAACGGCTAATGTTTGTTTAGCTGTCTTGTACCAACTGAATAACTTAATTTGCTTACGGCCTTTTTTAATTAAGTCTTTAAGAATACTAGGGTCAGAAACGATCATGTCTATTTTATTAACTAAATCAGAAAGTTTGCGAGGATTAAAGTAGAGAGCGGCATCACCATAGGCTTCTGGTAGACAAGAAGCGTCAGCGGCCAATACAGGCAGGTCAAGCTGCATGGCTTCAAGTCCGGTAAGACCAAATCCTTCCATTAATGATGGTTGGACTAAGGCCAGGGCTTGAGAGTAGAGAGTCGAAAGGTGGTCGTCAGGAACATAACCAAGGATTTTTACATAACGAGAAGGAGAAATGGAGTCTTTAAATACTTTACGAGAACAAACAAGGGCCAGGGTGATTTGATGCTTATGGGTTTCATTAAAACGATTGACTGCTTCGATTAAAAAGGGAACATTTTTATGGGGGTATAGATTGCCAGTGTAGATAAGGAAAGGTTTTTCAATATCATATTTGGCAAGAATCTTGTTGGGTTTGATTTTCTTGTTTAAGGAGAATTTTTTGTCAGCCGCTTCATAAGTGACATGAACTTTTTTGGGAGAGATCTTAAGCTTATTAATCAAGTAATCACGCCAGAAATTGCTGGGGACAATAATAGAAACGGCTTTGGTGAGGTTAATTCTGACAACTAGGCGATATGCCCAGTGTTTTACCCAGTAAATCGCGAGGGAATGAGTGGTGGTGTCTTTACCGGTAGAAAAATGCTTGATCAGGTCATGAAGGGTAATAATGAGTTTGCCTGAGTAGAAAATAGGAGCGTTAAAGTGGGGAACGTGAAGAAGATCCAGCTTGGCCTTCTTAAAAACAAAAGGATTAATCAGCTGTTCTCCAAGAGAGTATATCTTTGTATTTAATTTAACAAACTTGAACCTCTTGAGTGATTCTATTTCCTTCCTGATCTCTTCCGAACCAAAAATAACATAAGTGTTCTTACGATCAGCTTTGGCTAAATTGAGAATCAGGTTCTGAGTATAACGACCAATACCTGTGTGTTTAACACCATAGAGTCGAGCGTCGATACCAATACGCATGTTATTTAAGTAATTTATTTTTTAAGAGACGAAGTTTGCCTTTTAGGTTAATGCCTAGAAGCATGAACTGAACAAATATTCTTGGATATTTTTTAGTGTAGTGTTTCAAAACAAATATCTTCCAAGCATCAATAGAGGCTTGAGCAACCCTGAGTCTGGTTTCTTTAGAAGCCTTGGCTATTTTCTTTGTTTCTTTTCTAAAACCAGAACTAACTCCCCTGAGGTGGATGGTAGTGGTTTTGGGATAGTAAATAATTTGATAACCAGCTTGCTGAAGACGAAAAGAGATATCAATGTCTTCTCCATAGAAGAAGTAATCTTCATCCCAACCACCAATTTGGTCGTAAACTTTTTTGGGCATCATTATAAAAGAACCGGCAGTAACGGGAATAGGTGTGGCTCTTTTGATTGGCTTAAAACCAAGATAATAAGAATTAAAAAAAGTGGATTTAGGAAAAATCTTAGATAAGCCAAATAAACGACAGAATGTTGTCCAAGGAGTAGGAAAACCACGGCGATTATCATAATCAATACTTCCGTCACTCAAAACCAGCTTGACAGTAATGGCGCCTACTTTGGGATGTTTCTTAAGATACTTGAGAGGTTTGACTAAACTGTAACGGCTGATGACAGTGTCGGAGTTTAAAAAGAGATAGTTGCTAGAGTTGGAGTTCTTGATGCCAATATTGTTGGCTTTAGAAAAACCAAGGTTTTCTTTGTTCTGAATGATTTTTACTTGGGGAAAATCCCTTTTAATCATGGCAACACTATCATCTTTAGAGTTGTTATCAACCACAATCACTTCAATCCTTTTTTGGGGTTGTTGTGCCTTATATATTGAGGTTAGGCAGTCACTAAGAACATCTTTAGTGTTGTATGAGATGACAACGACAGCTAGGTCTTTTTTATCTTCAGACATATTATTTTTTAACCATATCTCTGTAACACTGACTGAGAATTTTAGAAATTCTCTTGTAGGCGTAGGTTTCTTCAACTAGTTTCCTAGAGTTTTTACCTATTTTTTCAGCTAACTTAGGTTGTTTGATTACTTTTAAGATAAGATCAGCAAGTTTCTCTGGAGTGTTACCAATCAGTACGTGTACCCCATCTTTAGCTCCTAGACCCTGTATACCGGTCTTGGTAGAGACTATCGGTAACTGACTAGCCATGGCGGCCAGATTCTTAAGACGAGTACCTCCAGGCCCTTTGATGGTAGAAGCAAAAACTGTTGATGATTGATAGGCTTCTACTAGAGTTTCTACATCTTCACCAGGAATGTCATTAACAATAATATCCTCGCTGGCTTGAGCAATAATATCCTTGGGAATGTGTTGACCTACAATGCGCACTTTAATTTTAGGGTTCTTGGCTTTTACTAAAGGAAAAACCTTTTCGATAAGAACGTGAGCGGCTTCGATGTTCTGTAACCACTTAAAGTTACTAACAAAAAGAATTGTTGGATTTTTATCAAACCAAGATGTTTTTTTCTTAAAAAGATCCAAATTAACACCATTGGGTACAACCTTAACGTCCAAGTCAGGAACAAGCTTACGCATCTCTTTTTTATCGTTCTCAGATACAGCTACAACTTGATCTGCTTTTTTCCAGTAGCGTTTTTCAGATAACTGGAGCTTGGCTACGTCAATAGAAAGAAGAGGACGTAGAATCTTACGAGCAGTTTCGTTGGTGTAGTGTTTATAAACCAAGTACTCGATGGTTTGATCGACCAAGATAACAGGAAGGTCTGTTTGGGGAATACTAGGCATAACATAAAATGTTTCAGCATGAATTAAATCATAGTCCCCTGTTTTTAGCTCTTCAGCAACCGCTTCTTTAACTCCAGGAGCAGAGTTTCTAACGATTAAAAAAGGCTTAAGAGAAAAACCAGCCAAGAGAATGTTTTTTAAAGTAAAAGGGTTTTTGCTTCGTTCAAAAGTAAGAACCTTGTCACAGTACTTGAGAAGATGCCTTTTGTATTTGTTATCTTTTTTGTCTTTTATTAAGGAAACCAAGGTAATCTTGTGCTCTTTATGAAGGTGTTTAAGTAGATTTAGAGTCCTGATTTGTCCACCAGAAGAGTCGGGATAAGGTAAATACGGGGTGAGCATTAATATTTTCATAGATTAATCTTTTTGATTAGACAATTGAATGATAACAAAGTCGGGATCAATAAGTATAGGTTCGAAACCTGGCTGGTCCATGATTTCAGTAGTCATTTTGTCGTAGTTGACCGAAACGTAGTGAGTGGCTCCCAACTCAATCATCTGGTCAAGATCATGGGTCATTAAAGGCCAACCATAACGATTGGTCTGGTAGAGGAAGGCGGTGTCGCCTTGATATGGGGCAATGACACGAGCGTCTTTGGGTAAAAACTCATCGACTGCTTGACCCGCTTCAATGATAGTTGGGTGATTAATCTGGTAATAACCCTTTATTTCATACCAAGAGAAGGCTAGAGAAAAAAGAGTAATGACAATAACGGCAGGAATAGTAATCAGGCGCGGATAGGCTTTCTTGGGTAGTGAAATGATGTTGGCAATTCCCTGAGCCAAAAGAATACAAAGAAAAGGAGTGGTTATAGCTTGATAGTAGTCATGTCTAACGTTGCCACTAGCAATGACAATAAAATAGATCAAGATACCGATAAACCAGAGTGGGTATATCCAAGAAAGTTTTTTAGGTTTTTTAATTAAACCAAACACAAGGAGAGCTGTACCAAAGTAGCCAAGAATAAGTTTGGAAAGTCTTTCAGCAAAAAGCCAACGGAACCAAGCAGGACGTAGTCTGATGTTATCCATGTTAAACAACCAATCAAAAGCAGGAATGCCGGAAGGATACTGAGCTATCCAAAGACGCCAGAGGATAAAAGGGGTGACGGAAATGAGACCGTAGGTAATAAATTGAAAAATGTTTATTTTCTTACCTTTGAACGCAAGGAAGAATATCCAGAAGAAAGGCAAAGTAAAGAAAGCGGTGTATGGTTTGAGAAGAAAAGAGGCGGTTAAAAAGAGAGAGGACAACAAGACAAGTAACCAAGAAGTTAATTTTTTCTTGCTATCAAGAAGACGCAGAAGGAGGTAAAAAGAAGTAAGAAATGTAGCAATAACTAAAGGTTCAGGCAAAACAACTCTTGAGTAAAAAATGTTAAAAGGAAGAAAAGCAAAAAAGAAAGCAGCCATTAAACCTACCCAAGCTCCGGAGATTTTTTTAACAATGAGATAGAGGGCAACTAAGGACCAGAGAGAAATGAGGACAGAGGTAAGACGACCAGCAGTCTCTAGATTTAAGCCGGACACATTAAAAACCTGAAGATGGAGATAGTTGTAAAAAGGAAACTCAACCATACGCCAACCTTGAGGATTCTCTTTACCAGAAGGAATGTTGGAGATGTCTTGATAACGAGGATGGAGCAAGTCCAGACCTTCTTGAGAGAAAACACGGGTAACAGAGGCTGTGTCAGCCTGACGGAAAGAATGCCAGTCGGCAATTGGAGAGTCTATTTTGTAAAGCCTAACCAGTAAACCCAGAGCAAGGATTATAAGTAAGCCGATGGTGGGGAGAAATTTTTTAATTTTTGTCATAAGAGGTACTAAGGGCTAGTCCCATGATACTCCAAAAGAGGAGGGCAATTTTACTGGCTTCGAACACGTCAATAAACAAAGCAGTGCTGGCCATAGAGGCAAAGACACCCAAAGAAGCAGTGGTAATGAGACGATCCCAGAAGTTCTTAGCTTGACGAAAACGCTTGAGAAGCATAATAAATAGACCAGAGAGCACGGAGAGGAAAGAAATAAATCCTAGTAAGCCCGTCTCTCCCAGAGAACGAAGGTAATCATTATCGGTAGCCAAGCCAAGAGAAGAGTAACCAGTACCCAGTAAAGGATTCTTGTAAAAAGAACGTAAAGCATGGGGCCATTCAACGTCAAAACGAATACTGGTAGAACGATCTTGTTGTATGGGACGAAGAACTTCGTCTTGAGCTAAGGCTTCGATAGAGACTATTGAAGACTGTCGAGTCAAAGGAATGATGTTTAAGATGTTCTGGAAACGACCAATAAGATAAGGACTGGAAACAACCCCAACACCAATAATGACAAATAAGATAAAACCAAGAAGATAACGACGAGTTAGGTAAGTAATAAAAAAGACTGCTACCAATAAACCGACTAATCCCATACGAGAACCTGCCTGAGAAAAAAGCCAGATAGAAGGCAAAAGGGAAATAATAACCATCCCCTGCTTGGCCTTGTCTTTAAAGAGCATGAGTAGAGCGGCAAAGAAAGAAACTATAAAGGTGAGATAGATGGCTAGATCGTAATGACCAGCGAAAGTACTAGAAAGTTGAACTCCTGGTTGGAGAGTAAGAGCCAAACCCTTACTAAACTCTTCGTTCATGGTGGAGATGACTGGAGCTCTAAGATATATCTGAGCCAAACCATAAAGGAAGACACCAAGGACTGGCAAGAAAATTAGTTCAACAGCAAAACGTCTTTGTTTACGACCAGTGCTCCCCAAGAGATAGAAGACAAAGAAAAGAGCCATGTACTCAATACGTCTAAAAAAATGAAGAAGAACTAGTAAAGGATTGATGCTCTGAGTGATGAGAATGGCAGAGAGACAGGAAAGCAAACCAATTCCCCAGAAAATAAGAATCTGCTGAGTGAGAGGAGGAAATTTAAGAGTACGACGATTCTTGATGAAGTAAAGAGCGGCGACAGTAACAGCAATAACAATCAGAAGATCCTCTATACGAATAGCGACGTAAGTGAACGGCAAAGTAAACAAAGGAAACTTGGGATACAAAGGAATGAAGATCAAAAGAGCGGCTGTAAAGTATTTAAGCAGCGATCTTAAGACCTTGCCAGTATGTTTGGCGGGTTTTTTGGTCATGACCAATTATTCCAAAAATAATAATACGAAGTAAAGATCCACAGATAAAAGCGAACCGTACTAAAGGTAGTTGCCACTTGGGTTTATGTTTAGAGAAGAAGTAAATAGTATTCTTGATCTCGTTGGTTAAAGCAAAAGATGAGCCGGCTGATTCCCCTCCTAGATGAGTGATGGAGTGAGTAGGATCATAAACTACTTGATGGCCAGCTTGTTTGATACGGTAACAAAATTCTAATTCCTCAACGTACATAAAAATCTTTTTATCAAAACCTTTAAGTTGATTAAAGATCTTTCTAGGAATCATCATGAAGGCACCAGTTACCCAGTCTAGATGAGACATTTGTGAGTAAAGTGGATGTTTGGTATATGGATGAATGGACTTAACTAGACGACGAACTAGAGGTAAGTCATCCAAGAAAAACTGCCAAAGAAAAAGACGACCTAGGGTAGGAAAGTAACCGCCACTGACTTGAGTAGTTCTATCTTTGTTCTCTAAACGACACGAATAAACTCCAGTTTGTGGATGGCTAGTAAACCAGCTTAGGGAGTAGGGTAAAACACCAGGTTGAACAAGAGTGTCAGAGTTAAGAAAAAGAAGACATTCTCCTTTAGCTTTTTTGGCACCAATGTTGTTGGCGATACCAAAACCCCAGTTTTTCTTTTCAGTAATGAGGTGAAGATTTTTCTTTTTAGAAGCTAGTTTCTTGAGGGCTTCAGCTGAGCCGTCTTTAGAGTTGTTATCAACCACAATTATTTCCAAGTTAACATCATGAGAGTGACGGTAAACTGAGTCAATAGTATCCAAGGTTAATTGTTTGGTGTTGTAAGAAATGATGATGATAGACAGTTGAAGTTTACTCATGAAGTAAATTGTAGGTTTTTTTAATGGAGACAAAGACCAAGTAAGAAGCAGGGAAGATAAGGGTCCAGATTGAAATTCTGGAGGGCAAAGAAGAAAAGATTGGTTTAAGGGTAATCTTGGAACGATAGAAGACACCGTCAATTTGTATCAAAGGTTTCTTTTCCTGACTCAAATCAACATAGAGAGGAGAGTTTTGAGGTTCCCAACCATTGACAAAAAGAGATTCACGAAAAGGATGAATAATTTCTTCTAGATAGTAACTAGGAACTTGTTCGCGTACAAAAAGGGTAGTTTCTTCAGGACGATAGTTAAGACGAAAAGAGAGAGGGAAAGGGTTATAAGATTTCAGACTGAAGTCTGATTCGAGTTCAGATAAAACTTGTTGCCTTTCTTTTTGGGTATAGTAGGCAGACTGATCAGGGTGTTGCCAAGTATCTCCCGCTTCTTGAGAACGTAAACCGTCAATAACTACAGGAACTGTAGGTTGAGGCAAGGAAAGATAGACTATGCCTATCAAGTAAAGACAAAGAATAGGAAAAAGCTTGATTAGCTTCATTGGAATAGGCGAGCACGACCTAAACGGTAATTAAGTTCTTTAAGTTGACGTTTACCGATAGGTTTAGCAGGAACTCCGCCGACAATATCACCAGCGGCGACGTCCTTAGCAACTACGGCACCGGCGGCAACGACTGCCCCTTTACCAATAGTAACTCCGGGAAGGATAGTGACACGAGGACCAATGAAACAGTAGTCCCCTATTTTAACGGCTTCCTCAGCGGCTTTCATACTAGGGTCAGACAGGTCGTGTTCAGAGTTGTAAATAAACACTTGAGAAGCAATATCAACATGGTTACCAATTTCTAATGGAGCTCTTCCATCTAGAAACACACGATCACCAATGATGGTACCTTCACCGATAGAAATGTTTTTAGGTTGATAAAACCTAGCACCCATATGGAGAGTAGAACCACGACCTAGTTGAATACCGGCCAAGTGATAAAAAAAGTTGCGAATTAAATGACTGGGTATAAAACCGACTAACCAGAGAATAAAAAGTTCTAGGTCAAGAAAGTAATTAAGAAAACGATTGGTTATCTTGGAAAAAGATTGTGATAAAGGTAGACGGTGACCATCTTTATCTTCAAAGTAAAAACCGGAAGGAGAAATGTGTAGATTGGCAATATTCATATCTTAAAACTATTTTAACAGTATTTTAGGCCTTAGAGCCAGTTTGTTGAAGAATGTCTAGAATTTTTTGAGAAGACCTGTTCCAGTCAAAACGTTTGGTGTTTTCCTTACCGTCTTCAATAATCTGTTGTCGTTGAGTTGGGGTAAGACTGAGCACCTTTTCTAAAGCTTGAACAATGTCATCAATTGATTTAGGGTTGTCAATATAAATACCAGAAGAACCAACAATTTCAGGTAGAGAACTAATATGAGAGGCAACCACCGGAGTACCTACGGCTTGAGCCTCAACGGCGGGCATACCAAAACCCTCATAAAGACTAGGGAGAACATAAGATCGACTAGATTTGATCAAAGCAGGCAAGTCTTCATCAGGAACAAACCCAGTAAAGATAACCCTGTCTTCTAAACCAAGATCTTTAACCTTGTCAAAAATCTGTTGATAGAACCAGCCCTTCTTGCCACCAAGAACCAGTTTTAGGCGAGGACGATTGAGTTCGGCAAATGCTTCAACCAAACGACTAAGGTTTTTGCGGGGTTGAAGGGTTCCGATATAAAGGAGGTAACTACCGGTAATGCCGTATTTCTTTTTGACCTGAGATTGTTTAGTCTTAGGCACTTTACCGTGATAAAGATCACGATTAAAACTAGGGTAAACAACACTAATCTTGTTAGGGTCAGTATTATAAAACTTAACAATTTCACTCTTGGAAAACTCAGAAATGGTAAGAACGTGCTTAGCTTTTTTAACAGACATAGGTGTCCAGCGTTTGAGCTGAGTTAAATCAACAGTGGTAAAGTACTCAGAACCAAAACGTTCAAAGGCCAGGTCCATTAAAAAAACGACTGTGGGGGTACGAGAAACTAAAGGAGTGTAATGGGTAGGAGAAAATAGAACATCTATCTTAGGTTTACCAAACAGGAGACGACGAGTTAAACCGGTTAAAACCCAAAGTTTTTTTGGACCAAAGACTTCATAAGTCAGTTGTTCATTTTCAAGAGGCATGTCTGGTAAAGGTCCTTCTTTGGAAAGAGCATAAACATGATCACCTTTTTTTAAGTGCTCGATTAGATGGGTGAAGGTAGCATAGGCCACCTGATTAATACCGACTCTTTGGGGAATATTGGCTTCATTAATGTCAACACCAATGTTCATTTATTTTTTTGTTTAATAACTTGTTGATATACCTGATAGGTTTTTTTAGCAGTTTCTTCCCAAGTAAATTGGCTGGCTCTCTTGATGGATTTAGCTCTAAGGTCAGCTCGATTTTTGATAGCCCTGATTATACCAGCCTTGATGCTTTTTACGTCTTCTGGGTCAACTAAAATACCAGCCTTACCAACTACTTCTGGCATACTAGACACATTTGAGGTAACCACAGCCGCACCACAAGCCATGGCCTGAAGAGGAGAAAGACCAAAACCTTCATAAAGACTAGGAAAAGGAAAAGCAATACATCCAGAGTACAAAGCGGGCAGGTCGGCGTCAGGAATGAAACCGGGCATGATGACTCCTTCGACTGGTTTAATTTTTTCTCCCCAGCCAGTTTTACCACCGAGAACCAGCTTAAGACCTGGATATTTATCTTTGATCTGAGTGTAGGCTTGAATGAGACGATCCTGATTCTTTCTTGGCTCTAGGGTAGAAAGAGAGAAGAGATAGTCCCCTTCTAGGTGATACTTGCGCTTAATGGCAGCAGTAATGGCTGGTGGTTGGGGAGAGTAACGACTCTCCACCCCTTCATAGATAACATGAATTTTTTCTTCAGGTATTTTCAACGACTCGATTAAGTCTTTTTTGGTTGATTGACTGACGGCTATAACAGCAGACGACTCACGAGCTACCCAAGCAAGACGTTTTCTGTGAGTCTGACGAATACTATCAGTGGTGGTCTGAGGAAACTTAAAAGGAACAAGGTCATGAACAGTGGTCACTTTGGGTAAGGAAGAGGGAGGTTCTGCCCAGTCAGAGGTGTGAACTAAATCAACCTGACCAATAAGTTTTTCCACTGGTAAAACGTGTAGAGAGTTCCAGATGAAGTCCATAACTTTGGGAGGATATGGGTAAATTACAGACTTGGCCTTAAGACGACGAGCAATTTTTTCTAGATCGTCCCGACGACGAAGGGAACCACCAAAGAGGAGAAACTCTTCTTGAGGAAAACTTGAGATGAGTGAAGCAGCTAGATTCTTGGTGTAGACCGAGACTCCAGTACCGTAGATGGCTTGAGAAATGTCGATGGCGATTTTCATAGATTTAAAGCTAAGGGTTGATGAATCATTATCTGGTAAGGACCGATGATATCAATAATTGTGTAGTTTTGCTGAATGTACTCAAAAACAGGGCCGGCTGACTCCATAACAGATTGATTTCCGACTCTAGATTGAGTGTTAATAACCACTGGTGCACTAGAGTTTAGTTTAAGGGCAGAGAGTTGCAAGTCATTGAAACGAGGATTTTCTAAGTACCAAGGTAAAGAGGGTAGGTAAAAATATGATGTGGGGTAACGATGAGAGAGAGGATAGATTAAGTCTGAACCACCAAGAACATAGACCTGTTCACCAGGAAAATCTTCTACTGCTTCAACAACTAGCTTGACCTCTGGAGTGAGATAGAAATTACCGTAATCATATTTATCAGCTTTGTAGACAACAGCAAAAAGGAAAAAGAGAAGGAGAAGGTATGAAACCATATTAATGGGACGGCGGTGACGAGAAAGAAGATAGCAGGAAAGAAAGATTGTGGGTAAAAAATGAATTAACTCAAAACGGGGATAAAGGGGCAGTAGAGAAAAGAGGATTAGTAAGTAGGTTAAGATTCTGTCTGACTTGTTCCAACGTTTAATGAAAAGAGTGAAGAGAAATCCTAGAACATAGATTAACTCGCGAAAAGACGGTAGTCTGGCGGCTTGAGAAGCATAGACAGAAGTATTAAAGGTAAAGAAGATGTTTAAGAATGGTTCAAGTAGATTAAAACGAAGGAGATATAGAAGAGTGATTAGGGGTGGAAGAAACAAGCCAGTGAAGAAGTAACGATCCGGTTTAATTTTGAGTAAGAAGAACAGGACTATAAAAGCGGGTAGTAGAGTGGGGCAAAGAAATAAAGCGATTGAAAAAATAAAACCCATGGAGAGAAGAGAAAGAGGTTTTTTTGAAAAGCTCAAATTTAAGATGATACTAAGAAAGAAAACTACAAACGTCTCTATCCAAAAAACATTACCAGAAAAGAAAAGGGAAGCAAGGATAAAGAGAGAAAGAAGACGACGACGATGACGAGACTTGGTTCTAATAAGATAGAAGTAGAAAAATAAGTCTGTTAGAGCAAGAACTAGCAAGAATAAAAACAAGAGAGGTTGAGGGTTGACGGTCAACCAAGCCGGTAAAGTAAACGGACCAAAAAAAAGAGCAGGTAAGTGTTGATTAATAATATTGGAGTATGGTTTTAGACCACCTTGAGATAGATAAGGATAAAGAGTAAATTCAGTGGATAAAAAATATCCTTGCCACAAGACCAAGAGAAGGTGAAAAAGAATGGCTCCTAAAGGAAAGGTTAATTTACGGAGTTTGGTACTCATAGACAAAGCCTAGTTGATTAAATGAGTGGGTGTCAACTAGTTTTAGTCCGGCTTGGTCTAACCAAAGCAAAGTTTGTCTCTGCGGATCTGTCAGATCAGAGAGGTAGTCAAAGACAAAGATCTGATCATAGTCGTATATGGCCACAGGTAAAGACTCGTCCAGATTACGAAGATGACCCAGAGTGTCTTGGGTAGAAAAATAAGGTTGATCTGGAAGATAAAACTTAAAAGGAGCAAAAGCGTCGGGGAAATTAAGAATAACTAAAGAGTCTGATTGTTGAATCATCTCAGCAGCAGAACGCCAGTCTTCACGATGAAAAGTGGGTTGAAACCAGAAATATAGATTGGAGAGAAGAAAAACAGCAATGACAAAAGTAATGTTTAAGTAACGAGCCTTAGAAGGTAAAGAAGCTAGACCAAAAGCAATAAGGGTACAAAAGGCTGGTAGAAGAAAGATGTAGCGCCAGTAACCCATCATGGGTGTCTTGAGACTAAAAATGGCAGCCAGTATTAAAGGAACAATAAGCCAGTAAAAGAATGGTTTGGAAGCTTTGGTTTTTAAAGCTAGGAAGAAGAGAAGTCCTAAGTAAATAACAATCAGAAAAATGGCGGCATAATAAATTGACTGAGGAGAAAGAGAAATACGACCAAGAGTAAACTTGGTAGGAATAAGTAAGAAAGACTTGAGAGAAAAATCACCAGAAAGAGAAGCCCAGCCCGGAAGATTGTCTTTTATGTATCCCCCATTCTGAAGCTGAGTCCAGAAAGTTGGCAACCAAGGTATAAAACCGAGAAGGATAAAAAGATTGCTGAGAAAGAAAGACTTGAAGCGCTTACGTTGAGTAAAGAGAAGATATATCCACTGAGCGGCTAAGTTAAAGAAAGTGCCATAGAAGGTAAACAGATTGAGAAGGGTGGTAAGAATAAAGAAAAAAGCTTTTTTCTTCTGAGGTTTCTTGATCCAAGAAAGAAAGAATTTCCAAGTTAGAACACTGATAAGAGCCGAGAGGGCGTACATGCGAAGTTCTTGGGAGTAGTAAACATGGAGAGGGTTGATGGCTAAAAGTAGGGCGGCTAGGTGAGCCAAGGTAAATTTGGACTTGTCTTTTTTAATTTGTAGTTGAGTCAAAAGACAGTAGAGAGCAGGAATAGTAGCAGTACCCACTAAAATACCAGGTAGGCGCATGAGCCACTCACGATTATTTGCTAGGGGCAACCAGAAATGAGTGAGAAGGTAGTAAAGAGGAGGATAAAAATCACCAGTAGAAGCAGAGAGTAAAACCTGAGGAGACAGAAAGGAAATAACCCAGGAAGCACCTTCATCAAACCAGAGACTTTGATTGGCTAAGATTAAACGAAAAACTAAAGCTAGAAGGGTGATTAAGGTAATAATCATGATTGTTGATGAGTAAGGTAAAAGGAACTGCTCATTACCTTTAGTATAGAGAAAGGAATCAAGCCAATACCAATGACTAGTACTAGGAAGACGGTTGGGTCTGCCAAGTCAAACTTAAAGTACTCGAGTAAACCAAGGGGAATGATGGTTCCCAAAGAGGTAAAAAGAGAAACAAAGAAAGTGTACTCGGCCGAGAGGTCTTGTGGAGAAGTATCCAGATCGGTTAGACGAGACATGGTAGCTGAGTGACCCAGACCAAAGAGAATGTCGAAGATGGCAATGGAGAAGGTGAAGACGTAGATACCAATGAGATTAAAGTTGGTGGCAAAGAAAATTGAACCGGCCAAGTAGATGACTGCTCCTAGACCAAGAGAGATGATGGAGGTCTTGGCAATCTGTAGACGACGGTAGGCAAAAGCCAGGACTAGAGAGAATAGAGAAACCACTAAGGTAAACCAACCCCAGTTAGTAATGGAGCCAATAAAATTAAGAGTAAGAATGGTGATGAGAGAAAAATGGATTGAGTCTTTGATGCCGGTAAGAAAAGCTGACTTGAGCAGAACCTTTTTTTCGGGGTTGTTACCCGGAAAAGAAAATACTTCTTTTAAGTCAAAACTACCATCCAAAGAAGGAAAAGGCACAAAGAAAGATACTAGAGCAAAAGAGAGGTAGATCAGAGCGGCGACAGCAAAAGGAATATTAAAGTTCTGATAAGTATCGACTAAAAGAGAGAATGAGGGAGGAATGATGATACCAACCAAGACCAAACCTGTCTTAATACTAGAGTTGAGGTCGAGTCTTTCTTGAGGAGGAACCTTAGCAGAAACAGTATCAGCAACAGCAAAGGAAACACCGGTGACAATACCAGCTAGTAGACCAAAGATGAAAGGACTGGCGATTAAGTCGAGACCTAGTAAAAGTAAAGCCATAGCAAAAGTAAACTGAAGAAGTTTGGCAATTATCTGAGTGAACTTAAGAGAAAGAAACTCAGACAAAAGAGAACCGAGAAAAACAGCTAAGGGATAAATACAGAATAGACCCAGATTAAATTTTAAGATAGCATTGAGGTCACCAGTCACTTGCCAGATATAGAAATCTACAAAAATGGTCATAGCCACACTAGCTAGACGATTGAGAACCTGATGAGTAAACCAGTATTTTTTAAATAAACTAGACATATGCTTTCTCCTTTATCTTAACCCTAAGGGTAGTGTAGTAGATGGCTTGTAAATAGCAAAGGAAAAGACCGTGATAGCCCTCGAGGAAACCTAATTTGTAGAAATAGCGTTTAAAAAAGTCCTTGAATGGAGCGAAAACTGAAGAGTGATCTATTTTAAGAGCAGCTATCTCAGAGTAGCGATTAATTTTCTCAATATATTCTTCAACGGAAGCATAGTTGTAGTGCTTCAGTGGAGCTTTAAGTCTGCCAACAGGCCGAGTAGTAATGAACGTTTCATGGACATCTGCTTTCCAGTTACCACTTCCCCGACGATACAGACGAAGATGGCAGTCGTCTTTAGGCCCCCAGTCAGCGTGAAGAATAGGCTTGTTCCAAATAATGTTAATACGGCCGACAAAGTAGGCAGAAAACTTACTATCCTGAATAACCCGTTTGATTTCCTTACTGGCTTCAGGGGTAACGACAACATCGGCATCAATAGAAAGAATCCAGTCTGAGGAAGCATGATTATCACCAAAGTTTCGAGTATCGGCAAAGTTCTTGAAAGAATGGTGGATTACTTTAGCCCCAGCTTTCTCAGCTAGAGAAACGGTGTCATCAGTAGATCCACAGTCAATTACTAGGATTTCATCAGCTAAGCCAGACAAAGACTTGAGAGTACGAGGCAAGTCAGAGGCTTCGTTAAGGGTGGGGATGACAACTGTAAGAGACATATAATTAACATTGTAAACCATTCTTTGTAAGTATAAAAATTGTTAATTTGGTATATTAGAGACATGACAATTTTAGTAGCAGGTGGTGCAGGCTACATTGGTGGCGTCTGTGTCGAAAAGCTTTTAGAAGAAGGCCACAAGGTAATTATCGTTGATAGTTTGGTTACGGGACATAAGGAGAACGTCAATCCTGGAGCCATTTTCCATAAAGGCAGTATCGGAGATAAGATTTTCTTTAGAAAAGTACTGGAGAAAGAGAAACCAGAAGCAGTTTTCCACTTTGCTGGTTTAATTCAAGTAGGAGAATCGGTTAAAGAACCGGATAAATATTTTGAAAATAACCTGGTAGAAGCCAAGTACATGCTGGATGTGATGATGGAGGTGGGTGTAAAAAAGGTGGTCTTTTCTTCAACAGCGGCCGTCTATGGCACACCAGAGAGAGTGCCGATTGATGAAAATGATTCTAAGATTCCGATCAATCCCTATGGTGAGGCGAAGAGAGCGTTCGAGTTAATCTTGCAAAGATATCATGAAGCATACGGTCTGAAATATCATATCTTCCGTTATTTTAATGCCGCTGGAGCAACAGAGAAGAACAAAGAAAACCATGTGCCAGAAACACACTTAATCCCTTTAATCATGCAGGCAGCTTTGGGTCAGAGAGACGCCATATACATCTTTGGTACTGATTACGACACCCCAGATGGAACCTGTATCCGTGACTATGTCCATGTAGCTGACATTGTCCAAGCCCACCTACTAGCCATTAAAAATATGGAGAAGAAGTCAACTGGGATATATAACTTGGGTAACGGTGGAGGCTACTCAGTCAGGGAAGTAATCGAGACGGTGAAAAAAGTTTCAAAAAAGGATTTTAAGGTGATAGAATCAGAGAGGAGACCTGGAGACCCGGCCAGACTAGTAGCTTCTTCAAAAAAAGCACAAAAAGAACTGGGTTGGAAGCCAGAGTTTCCTGAGTTAGAAAAAATAATTGAAACTGCTTGGAAGGCAGAAATAAAAAATGGATAATGGAAATACTGAAAAAAAAGCAGACTTGAGAGCAGAAGTAGAAGGCTTAAATAAGACAGTAGGAGGGACTCCTATTACTGAAAGAACCAAGGTACCATTTGAAAGTCAGCTCTTAAAACGCTTAAAGCCTGATGGGTTTGAAAAAAAAGCAGAGGTTTTGGGAGGGACTCCAATTACAGAAAAGACAGTAAAAAAGATAGAAACTCCAACTATGAGTGACGCTCAAAAAAGAGTAGAGATAGCACGAATAGTAAAAAGGCTTAATAAGGAATTAGCACCCTCTAATGAAGATGAAGAACTAATTAAAGGTATTAAGAAAAAGGAAGAGGAAGAAGAAACTTTAAGATGGGCTGTGACACCAGCAGACGGTGAGAAGGTTGATAAACATGAAGGTTTAGATGAGTTTTTAGAAAGTAAAAAATTGCCCATTGAAGAATCTTCTGAAAATGTCATAGAAAAACAGGCAGAAGAAGCCGTACCTGTAACACCTCCACCTCCAATAGATAGACCCGGAAAACCATTGGAAAACATTGTTAATCCAGAAAAAAATATTAATAATTCAGAAAAAAGCATGACAGAAAGAAACCAAGAAACAGAAGAAAGAATAAGAAAATTACAACAAGAAAGTCCTTCCGTCACTGAAACTCCCGCATCAAAAAGTACCCCAGTTTCTCCTCCAACTGAGTCTGGAGACTGGAGAGAAGAGCGTAAAAAAGAGGGTGAAGTTGGGGCGGCACAAACAGCAATAGAACAAATAAAAATGGATCAGGCTCGACGTCCTAAAACAAATAAACCTGAACCTGTTAAGCCAGAACCCATTGAATCAAAACCTGTTGAACCTAAGCGTCGGTTGAATAGTTTCAGAAAAGCAATAAAGGAATCAGAAAGAATGAGTAATTTCAGAAAAGAAATAAAGGAAGCAAAAGAAAAAGGAAATCTTTAAATTAGATTTTTAAAGAGTAAAAGATATTTTTTACTGATCTTGTCCCAACTAAATTTTTGAGCTTGTTTAAGTGATAGTTGTCCCCAGTTCTTTTTTAGAGCCTGAGATATCGCTTGAGAGTATTCGTTTTCATTGTCTGGATCTTTAACAAAGACACCGGATTTCCCCACTATTTCCCTCCTAGAAGCATCATCAGTAACCACACAAGGTAAACCAGAAGCTAAAGCTTCTAGATAGACAATACCAAAAGCTTCAGAAGAAGCAGAACAAAGAGTAAATAGATCAGAGGAACGATAGTATGCGGGCATGTCATGGTGAGAAACCGAGAGGTGAAGAAAACGCTCCTTGCCCAACAGCTTATATCCTAATTTATCAACCCTCTTGTCCCCTGGACCAGTACCAAGGAGTAATAAAGAGCCTTTGTCTAGCCTTGCAACAGCAACTATCCCCTGCTCTACCCTCTTGCTTGGAATGGTTGCACCGACTAGGAGGGTTATGGGTTTTTGTAAGGCTAGTTTTTTCTTTTTCCCCGCAGAGGTGAATTGATCTAGATCGACACCGTTGGGAATTTTAACAATTTGAGTACTTTCCCACAAAGAGGCCTTCTGAGCCCATTTCCTCTGTCGATCAGTCAAAGAGACGAAAACGTGAGGTTTAACCCAAAGGTTCCAACGATCATTCCAGCCAGGACCAGACTCCCCAGGAATGACTGTCTTGGCTCCAATGAAACGAGAAAGGAGAGAGATAATTAATGCTTGCCAGCCTGAGTTGAGAGGAATGATGATGTCGGGACGGAAATCAACTAAATCAGACAAGCATTTAAAAGTGAAGACTAGTTCTGCACGTTTGCGAGAGTCTAGGAATAGGCGTTTGAGGATGTGGATGACGGGTAGGTCGTCATCGGGATATTTGCCCTGATCTGGATGCTTCTGGACGGCTTTAAAAGGTAGGTTTGGTTTGACTTCCCCTCCTTGAAAGACAACAAGATTAGAGTTCTTGGCTAGCCTTTTGGCTAAGTGATAAACAAAGGTTTCAGCCCCTCGATCAACTGAGCCTTGATAGTAGTGAAGAATGGCAACTTTCATCTGTGAATCATTGTAAACTACAATTAAGAGGTTTTAATTAACAAAGTCTAGATGAAGAAATTTTGTTTGATTTTTTTTATTTTCTTTATTTTGGGTCTGATAATTTTTAAGTTAAGTTTTTTGTATTTACCTACTACTGATGCACAAACCTATTCTCTTTTAGCAAATAATTTAGTTGAGGGAAGGGGATATAGTTTGGGAGGGAAAACCGAGTTAATTTTTCCTCCTGGTTTACCGTTTTTATTAACCCCTTTTATTGCCTTAGGCTTAAGCATGGATGTGGCGATAAATTTGTTTTTTGCTTTGACATATTTGGGTTTAGTGCTGCTAGTCTTTTATTTTTTAAAAAGTTATTCAGAGAAACGAACGGCATTGATTACCACTATTTTTATTTTTTTAAACGGTAACTTCCTCTTACTATTAGTTAATAAACAAATTGAATTGGTTTGGTATTTGTTTTTACTGGCGGGTGGATTATTTTTTTATAAAAAGAAATATCCACTATTGGTTGGTTTCTTGTGGGCGTTTGCTTACTTGATTAAGCCTGATACTTTAGGTTATTTAGGAGTTGTGTATTTTTGTGACCTATTGTCTACAAAAAAAATAAAGAGGGTTGTTCAAACTTTACCAATTGTTTTATTAGTAGTAATTGGTTACAGTCTCTTTTTACATCAAAGTATTGGAGGATGGCATCTGTCTGGGAAAATGGCCACTTTAAATTGGGACCAGTATGTTGAGATGCCTTCATTTAACAGAGATTCTCTTGTTTATCGGTTGAATTCCGATCTATCCATTGGAGTAAAGGCTGAAGATTTTTCTTGGGAAAAAATTTCTTGGATGTCCAGAATTCAAAACAATACTCTTGATTTTAAACAGGTCGTTTTTGAACTGTTATTACCCTTAAAAATAGTCTTGCCAATAATATTGTTAACCTTTTTACTGTTCAAAAAGAAGAAAGTCTTTAAAGAGTTTTTGTTTCTAATGCCCTTGTTTAGTGTGTTGTTGTTCCATGTTGAAAAACGTTATTTAATACCAATATTGATATTTTCAATCTTTTGGTTGGTGAGAAACACGGAAATTGATAAAAAGAGGATAACTTGGATCCAACGTTTAGGGGTGGTAGCGTCTTTGGTATCTCTTATTTTAATAACTTATTACTCATACCTACCATTAAAGGTTGAGTCAATAAACTCCAAAAAAGAGAGAGTTGGGGTAAACGAAATGATGGGTGGTTTGCGGAATACAGAAAAGATAATTTATTCAAGAAAGCCGGTTTATGCATATTTTTTAGAAACCGACTACTCTCCCTTACCGTACGTTAATGATTGTCAACAAGTTAACCTATTTTTTGAAGATAAGCAGGGGGTGATAGTTTTAGATAACTGGAGCAAATATACACTCCCCAAAACAGATCAATGTATTCGTTTTAAGTATTTCGATACGAATGAAGATAAGATTGTTGAGATTTTTCTTTAATAACCTTGCTTTTTATTAAAAAATATTCTTTTAACAAATCTTAAAGGAGTTAAAACACCAGACTTAATCCAGAAAAATAGACTGGCTTTCTGAGTAACGGTTGGTACAATTTTGGGTTTCTTGGAAAAAAAAACTTCAGGGATTTGAAATTTATTAACCTTACGCCCCAGATCATACTTCAACTTAAATCCCCTTTTAATAACCTGCTTGTCTAGCTGGTGACTAGAAGAACGAACTAGATGGGTGGCGTGATGATAGTAAACATCTATAAACTTAATCTTTTTTGGATTCCTGTCTTGAACTAGAGTCCCCTGCTTGTCAAAGTATCCTTGTTGCCCATGAGGTCGTTGAGTATTGAGACCGGGAATGGTTTTTAAATTCATGAATCGTAGAGCTAGATGTCCAGTATCTCCAACTAAGGTGTACTTACCAACTGACTCAGGTAAACGATGATATATGTCCCCTACCAAATTATTGGTTCTAACCACAATTGAGTCGTAATCTGGATGTTGTTTGGCAAAGCCAGTGACTTCTTTGATGGAGTCTTTGGGCCAGACTTCGTCACCGTCAAGAATCATGACCCAGGTGAAGTCTTTAGGTGTGGCATCAAGCATTTGTTGGCGCATGCTAGTGAAAGTGTCCTGATCTACTTCCCCGACTTCCTTGAGAGAAATCTTGGAGGACTTAATGCTCTTGATTAAATCAATGGTCTTGTCACTGGAGCCTGTGTCCCAGACCATGATCCGGTCAACAAAAGGCAGAACTGATTTAATGGCATACCAAACAAAACGTTCTTCATTCTTTACTAAACAATGGGTGATGATTTTAGGCTTCATTTAGAAGACGGGCTAATTTAATCGAGGAGAGGATAAAGACAATCGTGTTGGAGACACCAATGGAGATACAGGGAGCCATGGCACCATAGGTGGGGATGAGAATGAGATCAAGGACAACTAAAATAACCACCTGAAGAACAGTAATTTGGGCAAAAAAACGAGGTTGATTAAAGGTATAGATAATTGGATTGGTGGTGGCAATAGAGAAAAGGAAGGGAATCATGGCTATGGCCAGAACCTGGAAGACGGGGATAGCTTCAAGATACTCAGAACCAAAGACGATAGTAATGATTGGTTCGGCTAAGAAAACGGTTAAGACCATAAAAAGAGAAACTGCTCCAATCAAAAGAGAAAGTTTCTTAATGTAAGCTAGAGTGTCTTTCTTGCTAGTAAAAGAAGAGAAACGGGGAGCAACCACAGAACCAAGGGCGGAAACTAAAAGGGTAAACAAAAGGGTGACTCTACCAGCTGCGGCAAAAATACCTGCGGCAAAAGAAGAGTGAAGAAGGTTAAGAAGAATGATGTCAACACGGGCAACGGCGACAGAGAAAGCTCGAGCCAGACCGATCCATTTGGCAAATTTAAAGATCTTTTTTAAATATGCTTTTGGGAAGATAGGAGAGAGGTGGGCAAACTCATGACGGAGAGCATAGACGGTGGCGATGACAACAGAGACAGAGTTGGCCAAAAGAACTTGATTAATAGTAAGAGTGCGATAGTAGAAGAGTAAGCCAACCAAGAGTAGCTTAACTCCAGAGTCGATAACCATGACAATAGAAGATTGGGTAAACTTTCTTTCAGCTCTAAGAACACCTAAGGCATACTGATTAATAATATATGTTCCTGTAAGAACAGCGGCAATAAGAAACTGAGAAGGAAGAGAGCCGGGAATTAAAGTTTGATAGAAGAAGGTGGCAGCGGCAAAAAATAGGGTGGAGACGGCGGCAATGGCAGACTGAAAATAAAAACTAGAAGAGATTAACTGTTTTCTCTTGCCAGGCATCTTGGGTAAGAAGTTAATCAGAGCAGAAGAAATACCCAAGTCTCCCAGGGTAGTAATGATGGTAATGGCAGCAGCCAAAGAAGAGTAAACACCAAAAGGAGATGGACTGAGACTACGCGCCAAGAGGACAGTGAAGATTGTGCCAAATAAGGCACTGACACCAGTACCAACCATAGTAATAGCTGTGTCTTTACTGGTCTGAGAAAAAAGCAGAGTTTTTAATCTGTTGATCACAGGTATATTGTAACCAAAAAGGTTTAACGAAGTAGAGCTAGGTCAGACTCAACCATCATCTTCATCAATTCTTCAAAAGATGTTTTAGGTTTCCAACCAAGTTCTTTGGTGATCTTAGAGTGATCCCCCACTAATGGACCGGTTTCGGTAGGTCTTACCCATTTAGGATTAATAACTACATATTTCTTCCAATCAAGGCCTACGACACCGAAAGTGGCTTCACAGAGGTCTTCAACTGTGTGAACTACACCAGTACAGACCAAGAAGTCGTCTGCCTTATCGTGCTGAAGGATTCTCCACATGGCATCAACATAGTCACCAGCAAAACCCCAGTCACGTTTAGCATCAAGATTGCCGAGTTCTAATTTTCCGTCACTGTTAATAACAGGGTCACCACCTTGCCCAAGAGGAATACGAGAACCTTTAAGACCGAGCTTGAGGGAAGCAACAGCTAAGGAAATCTTACGGGTAACAAAGTCTGGGCTACGACGAGGAGACTCATGATTAAAAAGAATACCGGTAGAGATGAAAAGATCGAAGGATTTACGGTAAATACGAGCGTCAAAGTGAGCCAAGGCTTTAGCAGCAGCATAGGGATTGTTGGGCATCAAAGGAGTGTTCTCTGTCTGGGGTACCTCACGGGTCTCACCAAATAGCTCTGAGGTACTAGCTTGATATACCCTAGCAGTAGGACAAACATTCCTGACTGATTCAAAAACACGTAGAGCACCAAGACCTGTTTGGTCGGCAGTAGCTAAAGGTTGACTCCAAGATTCGTGAACATGAGATTGGGCACCTAAATTGTAGATTTCATCTGGTTGAACCCGAGAGATGTACATGTTTAAACATGAAGGGTCAGCCAAATCTCCAAACATAAATTTGATTGAACGAGAAAGATGACCGACATGGCCGTAGTCAGGCTTGCTTTTACGACGAAGAAGTCCATAGATTTCATAATTTTTCTCTAAAAGAAGTTCGGCAAGGTATGAACCGTCCTGACCAGTAATGCCAGTAACGAAAGCTTTTTTCTTTTTGTTTGATTTTTTATCAGCCATATAAATACTTTTTAAATGATAAGAATAATGATATCAGCTTAGGAGAAAAATTACTAATTTAAAAAAGATTTTTAGGTTTTTGCTAGTAAAAACTATTTATTGACACAGATTGACTCGATAAAAGAGTTAAACTAAAATTGTTGCACAATTGTTAACCCACATAGATAACCATAAATAAAACGTGATTAAAAAGTTTCTAAGTTTCAGATGGATAAACACGACCACAATTTTTGTTGTATTGGTCTTGTTTTTTTCTTCTTTTGTCAGAATAATTGAGGTTTCTAACAATAATTTTGCTTTCACCATGGATCAAGCAAGAGATGTGTTGGATCTCAGGCACATGGTTGTTTCAAAAGTACCAAAGATAGTTGGTCCAACTACCAGTATTAATGGTGTTTTTCTTGGACCTTTTTGGTATTACTTTAATTTTCCTGCTTTTGTTTTTGGCACAGGCAACCCAGCCTTTTTAGTCTATTGGAATATTTTCTGGTATCAATTAACTGGATTAATAATCTGGTTATATTTTAATAAAAAAAATCAAGTATTAGGGGTTATTACAAGTGTTCTCTTTTTATTAATGCCAATAGGATTTAATGTCACCCGATATGTTTGGAATGCAAATCCCATGCCAATGTTTACTGCACTCTATTTACTTCTTACTTATGAGATTATCTTTAACCCTTCGAGAAATAAAAAAATTTTACTAGGTATATTCTCTGGTCTTTTTCTTCAAGTTGAGGCCGCTTTCGCCATCATCTTTTTGCCTTTTTCTTTATTTATATTATTAAAACAAAAAAATGGATTAAGAAATATTAAATATTTTTTGTTTGGTTTTCTTCCCACCTTATTTCCTCAGATAGTTTTTGAGTTAAGACATAAATTTGTGATGTCAAAAATTTTTATTAATGAGTTCAGCGGTAGTTCTAACATGCTAGGTAATAAGCTTAATTTTTCGGCGAAGATGATTGATCGACTTGTTAATTTTAGGGCTCAATTGTCGGGAACACTATATTTAAATCATAATTTGATTATTTTATTATTCGTTTCTGCACTCATATTTTTTGTTTATCAAAACAAAACTAATTCAAAAAAAAATAATAAATATGTAAACAAGTTCTTTTTACTGTCTGTTTTATTTTTAGTCATGTCTATTGTGTTTTATTTGCTGTTTCCAAATAAACTTAAGCACTGGTATTTATTTGGATTAGCAACTCCCTTTGTATTTATTTTCTCGAGTTTCTTTACTCAACTTTTAAAGATGAAGAACAAGTTTCTCAATTTTTTATTGATGATTTTATTTTTGGTCAATACTTTTTATTTAGTCAAGCAACACAATCAAATATTTTTAAATAAATCTTTTAGAGAATCTGACAACCCGAGTAATTTTGCCAACAGATTAAATAATATAGACATCATCTATCAGGATGCCAAAGGGCAAGGATTTAAGGTTTACAGTTATTTACCTTCTGTTTACGACCTGCCCCAACAGTACACTTTTTGGTGGTATGCAACTCAAAAATATCATTATCAACCAGAAGAATTGGCCTATCTTCCCAATCAACCAGAATATATTAAAGACAATCATCTTTTTTGGAAAAAGAAAAAAATATCAAATGGTTCATTAACTTACTTAATTATTGAACATGATAAAAATAAACCACAAAGAGAAACAGATTGGTTAAATAATTTTAACCATTTATGTCTTGAGGAAACTTTTAGGCTTTCATACCAGACTAGTATTCAAAAAAGAAATGTGTGTGAAATTGGTGTAAATTAGAAAGAATGAATAACAAAAAACAAAAACATATATTGATTACGGGTGGCGCAGGTTTTATTGGCTCAAATATGACTAAGAGGCTACTTGAACAGGGTCATCAAGTAACAGTTTTAGACAATTTCGTTACTGGAAGTAGAGAAAATCTTAAGGATGTCGCAAACAACACAAAATTAACAGTTATTGATCATAATATTTCAAAACCTCTTAAAAAGATTTTTAAAAAGATTGATGTAATACTTAATTATGCTTGCCCGGCTTCTCCACCTGCTTATCAAAAAGATTCACTACTTACTCTCCATGCATGCAGTATTGGTGTGGAGAATATGTTGAAACTTGCTTTAAAATATAATGCACGTTTTTTGCAAGCTTCCACCTCTGAAGTTTATGGTAATCCAGTTGAACATCCTCAAAAAGAAACCTATTATGGCAATGTTAACTCTTATGGCCCAAGAGCAATGTACGATGAAGGTAAGAGATACGCAGAAGCTCTTATTTGGGTATATAGAAAGAATCATAATCTAAACACTGGAATTATCAGAATTTTTAATACTTATGGACCATTTATGAGTCCTTATGATGGTCGTGTAATATCTAATTTTATCTGGCAAAGCCTAAACAACAAGCCTCTCACAATTTACGGAGACGGCAAACAAACAAGATCTTTTTGTTACATAGATGATCAATTAGACGCATGGGAAAAAATGATAGACAGTGACGTGGAAGGTCCTATAAACATAGGCAATCCAAACGAAATTACTATTAATCAGCTGGTTAACATTGTAAAAAAAATTACCAAAAAAGAAATTAAAATTAGATATTCCCCTTTACCAACAAATGACCCCCTTAAAAGAAGGCCAGATATTTCAAAAGCCAAGAATTTGCTTAAATGGTCGCCTAAAATAGATATCGAAGAAGGGGTCGGGCAAACAGTGAACTGGATGCAGTATCTAATTAAATAATCATAAATACAAACGTGATCAAAAAGACCTTAAAAATATTAACTACAAAAAACGCCAAAAACACCCTTATTTATTACACTGGTAGTTTTGTCGTTAGCATTGCAAACTATCTATTTCACTTATTGTTAATTCGTTTGCTTTTACCCTCTCATTATGGAGAATTTCTTTCATATCTTTCTTTTTTGTATCTCATTACCATCCCTGCGGGAACAATTAATTTAGTTGTTAGTAAGCACATATCTTCTTTTAGGGGTAAGAAAGATAATAAATCTATCAATCATTTCTTTTACTGGATTGTACGTAAAACCTTTATTCCATCATTAATTCTTGCAACAGTTATTATTCTCTCTGCCAACAAATTGTCCTTTTTATTAAAGGCACAGCCTACAGCTTTTTATGTTTTAAGTTTTAGTTTGTTGACTTCATTCGGAGAATCAATATTTTCTTCATATTTATTAGCATTTCAAAAATTTACCACCAATATAAAAATTAGCCTTTCGACCATATCACTCAAAATTTTTCTTGCTTTTATTCTCATTAAGCTAGGGGCAGGGGCAACCAGCGGAGTGATAGCCATTTTTTTAGCGTCTATTGTTTCTATTTCTCTTTGTTTTTACAATATCAAAAAATATATTTATCCACCGCTTAAGTCAAGTAAAAAAATTGAGTTTAATATTAAAAAGTATGTTTCTTACTCATTAATATTATCTGCAGGCTTGCTATCTATAATTTCAATAGATATGTTGCTGGTCAGATATTTTTTCAGTCCACACTTATCAGGTATTTATGCTTCACTGTCCACTCTTGGAAAAATGATTTATTTTGGTATTACTCCAATAAGTGTTTTAACCATGACAATTGTTTCCAATCGTCATTCTGCTAATAAAAATACAAAATCAGTTATCGTAAAACTTAGTTTAACCGCTTTCTTTTTGGGATTAATTGGAGTTGCTGTTTTTTCAATTTTCCCCCATCAAGTAGTTCTTTTCCTTTCTGGTTCACAATATCTTCAGGGGGTTAAATATCTTCCCTTAGTATCGTTGAGCATGTTTTTGTTTGGTTTAAGTAATATAATCCTTACCAGTTTGTTTGCCATTGAAAAACCAAAGGGTAGTATTATTTTGTTTGTAATTTGTCTTCTTCAACCAGTGTTAATTACTCTTTTTCATCAAACTTTAATGCAGGTAGTGACGGTAAATTTGCTTGTTCAGGTTTTATTGTTTTTCTCTCTGGTGTCATACTATATAATTGCCACCAGGAAATCCCCTTAGTATATGAATAAAAAACCATTAAAAGCCAATCTAGAGATGCTTTCTGTAATTGTTCCTGTTTATGGCTGTAAAACTATCACAAAAGATTTAAAAAGTATCGAAAAAGAAGTTAGTGGAATTAACTTACCCTTTGAAATTATCTGCGTAGTAGACGGTAAAGCAAGTAATAAAGATAACACAAAAAACAGAGCTAAAAAAGCTGAAAATAAATGCATTAAAGTTTATTCCTATCCCAAAAATAGAGGTAAAGGTTATGCTGTTCGTTATGGTATGGCTAGATCTAAGGGCGGAATAATTGCTTTTATAGATGCGGGCAATGATCTAAGTTCAAAAGGAATTGGTATGGCCTTAGAACATATGAAGTGGTACAACGCAGATATTGTAATAGGTAGCAAGCGCCATAAAGCCAGTAAGGTAAATTACCCATTTAAAAGAAGAATATTGAGTGCCATTGTTCAACGTGCCACTAGATTGTTTTTTGGATTAAACGTCAGCGATACTCAAACAGGTTTAAAGATTTTTAAAAGAAAGGTTTTAGAAGATATTCTTCCGAGACTAGTAATTAAACGCTGGGCTTTTGATTTGGAAATGTTGAGTGTGGCTAAAAGAAGAGGTTTTGATCGCATTTACGAGTCTCCTATAGAATTAAATTTTAATGCTCAAAGTAACATTACATATAGATCTGTATTAAATTTTGCTCAAGATTATTTGGCTATCATCTATCGTACTTTTATCTTGCGATATTACGATGATGATAAAAAAGATATTTGGAAAAACGACAAGAAGCTTAAACTTAGATATTCTTCATGAAAAGAAAATCTCCATTAGTTTCTATTATTATAATTGACTACAAAAAAGAAAATCCGTATATTGCAGAGTCATTTGAAGCTATAAAGAATCAATCATACACAAATTATGAGATTATTTTAGTCACTGATTATAGGAATGACTATCAAACTAAAAGTCTTCGCAAAAAATACTATGGAAAATATATTCCGCCAGCAAACAAAAGAGATCAAGGAGCAAAAATGGCTAAAGGGGAAATATTGGCTTTTCTAGACGACGACGCTTACCCATCAAAGAATTGGTTAAAAAATATAGTTAAAGGATTCGAAGATAAAGATGTTGTCGGTATTGGTGGGCCGGGTGTTACACCTCCTAACACAAGTTTTCTTGAGAAGGCTTCGGGGTGGGCTTCGGCTTCCCTAGTGGGTTCTGGTTCAAATTTCTACCGCTTTCTTCCCCGAAAAAAAAGATTTGTAGATGATTACCCTTCTATGAATTTGGCTGTTAGAAGAAAAGACTTTTTAAAAATTGGAGGATTTGACTCACATTACTGGCCAGGTGAGGATACCAAGTTATGTTTAGATTTGACTCACAAACTAAACAAAAAAATTCTTTATTTACCCGAGGTTCTTGTTTACCATCACCGTCGACCTTTATGGATTCCACACTTAAAACAGAATGGTAATTTTGGAATTCATAGGGGTAACTTTGCTAGAATTCTACCCCAAACATCATTTAGAATTGAGTACTTTGGCCCTTCTCTGTTATTTCTAGGTCTCCTCTATCTTTTAATTTCATTTCTCATTCCTAGCCTGTCAATTGTCTTTGTAGTTAGGGTGGGCATAATTCTTTCACTTTTATACTCTTTAATTCTTTTAGTCAATGGTGTCTGGGTATATAAAAAATCAAAAGATATTTGGCAAGGGATAATTTCTATCCCAGCAATCTTAATAACTAATCTTTGGTATGGGATTAGGTTCATTCAAGGCTTTTTATTTAGTGGTAAACTAAAAAGATGAAAAAATCTGTTGTTGTTTGTTATCCTCCATTAAATGCCAAGAAAGGCACTCCCCTACTTGGTCAAAACAGACAATTCCAATGGGCTAATGATCCTTGGTATGCCTATCCAATAGTACCGGCTTACGGAGCCACCATGTTAAAAAATGCAGGTTTTGATGTCTTCTGGTTAGACGGAATTGCCGAAGAATGGTCTTACTCCAAGTGGTTGAAAAAACTTATTAAAATTAAACCTGACTTAATAGTCATTGAGACCAAAACTCCTGTAGTTAAGCATCACTGGAAAATAATTAAAGAAATTAAGAAAAAGCTTCCTAAGTCAAAAGTTGCCATGATGGGTGATCATGTTACCGCGTTACCAAGGGAATCTTTTGAAAAATGCCCAGTTGATTTCATTATTACCGGTGGGGATTTTGATTTTCAAATGCTAAGTATTGCTAATCATTTGGCAAAAAATAACAAACTTAGTGCTGGGATATATTATAGACAGGATAAAAAAATAATTAATACAGGAAATTTTCGTTTAAACCACAATTTGGACGAACTTCCATTTATAGATCGAGATTTAACTAGATGGGAGTTATATGCCTACAAAAATAGCAACTATATAAAAACCCCAGGTACTTACACCATGTTTGGCAGGGATTGTTGGTGGGGAAAATGTACTTTTTGTTCATGGACTACTCTTTTTCCGGGTAAACAATTTAGGGTAATGTCTGTAAAAAGGGCACTTGATGAAATTGGTCATATTTTAGATAACTATCCAGTAGTGGAAATAATGGACGATAGTGGCACTTTTCCAGTAGGAAAATGGATGAGAGAGTTTTGCAAAGGAATGATCAAAAGAGGCTACAATAAAAAAATTCAACTAGATTGTAATATGAGATTTAACTCGGGTCTTACTAAGAAAGACTATCAATTAATGAAAAAGGCTGGATTTAGGTTTCTTTTGTATGGTTTAGAATCTGCTAATCAAGAAACTCTTGATAGGCTAAACAAAAATTCAAAAGTAGAACATATTTTAAAATATGCAAAGATTGCCAAGGAAGCTGGTCTTTGGCCCCACGCCACTGTCATGGTTGGTTATCCTTGGGAAACTAAAAAACAGGCACAAAACACCATTAATCTTGCTAAGGACTTATTTCAAAAGGGCTATATCGACACCCTTCAAGCTACGGTTATCATCCCCTATCCTGGCACTCCACTATTTAAAGAGTGTCAAAAAAACAACTGGCTTAAAACCACAGACTGGAACAAATATGATATGCGTCAACCAATTATGAAAACAAAAATGTCCGATGATGAGATCAATGCTCTTGTGAGAGGGATTTATGACTCAATCTGGACACCTCGGTTTGTTTTAAGAAAACTAAAAGAGGGGTTAACAGATAGGGATAAATTTAAATATTATATTTGGCTGACCTTAAAGTTTTTCTCCAAAAAACTCGACTTTGCTGGGCAAAAAAAGAATAACAAAATAATCTCCTTAGCCGGCAAAATCACCCGTCAAATTACCAAAACAACCAGAAAATAAATTAATCCTCAACTTTTATTGCCCCAACAGGACATGCTTCTTCAGCTTCTTTTATTTCCTTTTTATATTTTTCAAGTTTAACTTCGTCTTTCACTTTTACCTTACCACCGATCACCCCAAACACTTTATTTGCAAATTGAGCACACACTCCACAACCAAGACATTTCTTTTTATCTATCTTTATTTTCATATTCATGTTTATATCACAAAATAGATATAATATCCTTTAATGACACTGCCAAAAATCTCAATTGTTATTCCAGTACTTAATGCAGAATCGGTTTTGGAAAAATGTCTTAAGTCAATTTCAGTCCAAGATTATCCCAAGAATAAAATAGAAATCATAATCGCCGACGGTGGATCAACAGACAAAACACTAGAAATTGGCAAAAAATATAAAGCTAAAATCGTCAACAATCCCTTAAAAACTGCTGAGTCGGGTAAGGCAGTTGCTATCAAAAAAGCTGCAGGCAATTTAGTTGCTTTAATAGATTCAGACAATATATTACCCCACAAATCATGGCTCAAAAAAATGATCCAACCATTTCAGGATAAAACAATTATTGCCAGTGAACCAATTAAATACACATACAGAAAAAAAGATCCCTATTTGACTCGCTATTTTGCCTCGCTTGGTATGAATGACCCTATTTGCTTATTCATCGGTAACTATGATCGTGTTAGCGATTTAACAGGAAAATGGACCAATCTTAATTTTAAAGAAGAAGATAAGGGAGGATATCTAAAAATTACTTTAGATCATGAACCAATACCCACTATCGGTGCTAATGGCTTTATTATTAGAAATAGTGCTCTAAAACAAGCAAAAATCGGGGATTATCTTTTTGATATTGACGTCTTGCTCAGTTTAATCAAAAAAAAAGGTCAAGTTAACATCGCCAAGGTAAAAATAGGCATTATTCATACATTTGTAGAAGATAATCCCAGTAAATTTTTCAAAAAACAGCTAAGAAGAATTAGAGACATGTCTTTTCATAAGTCAAAGAAATCAAGAGAAATAGACTGGGAAGGAAGTTACTTAACAAAAATAATTTGGTTCCAAATACAGTGTCTATTAGTATTTCCAATTATTTATCAAACATTAAGGGGATTATTAAAAACTAAAGACAAGGCTTGGTTATTTCATCCAATAGCCTGTTACTCTACTTGGATAATCTATCTTTATGGATGGATCAGAGGTAAGATCAAACCTGCCGAAGCTGATCGTGCTAATTGGAAACAATAAATGAACAACATGAAGGGGGAAATAAATCAAAAAAATATAAATAAAACAGTATTGGTTACTGGTGGAGCAGGTTTTATTGGCTCAAACACAGTCAGGTTACTTTGCGATAGGGGGTATAAGGTTATTGTTTTTGATAATCTTTCTACGGGATATAGACACTTTGTCGATAATAGAGCACAATTTATCAAAGGTGATTTGCGTAATTCAAAGGAAATAAATAAAGCATTAAAGGAAGTGGATTACGTATTTCATTTTGCGGCTACCAGCATAATAAAACTTTCTTTAGAAGACCCCGTGGGTTGTTACACTAACAACATTATTGGAGCAATTAATTTACTTGAGGGTATGAGAAAAAATAAAGTACAACACCTTGTTAACTCCTCTTCCGCAGCTGTTTATGGTGAATCAAAAAAAGGACTCATTGGGGAAGATTCAGTCAAAAAACCCCTTCAACCTTATGGTTCATCTAAATTAGCCATTGAAGCAATACTGTCTTCCTATTATTACGCTTATGGTATTAATAGCTCGTCTTTAAGGTATTTCAACGTTTTTGGGCCATTTGATGAACAACAACCAGTCACTCGGGCTGTCCCAAACTGGATTAAAGCAATTCTTGAAAACGAACCAATCCTGCTTTATTGGAAAGGAAATCAATTACGTGATTATATATTTGTCGAAGATGTTGCCCTTGCTCATCTTGCAGTAATGAAATTAAAAGGATTCAATTACTTTAATATCGGTTCTGGAAAAGGAATTTTAATGATAGATTTGCTAGAAAGTATATTTAAGGCCATCGGAAAAAAGACAGAGATTGTAGATCTGGGCGAGCGACCAGGAGATCCAATGCATTTGGTGGCAGATACCTCAAAAATAAATGATACCGTTGGATGGACGGTAAAATTTTCACTTCATGAGGGTCTTAATAAAACCATAGATTATTATCGGTCAAAGTTTAATAACAAATGAAAGCAATTATTCTCTGTGCAGGACTCGGAACAAGGTTGAGACCATATACTTTTAATAATCCTAAGGTTATGTTGCCTATAAAAGGAAAACCTCTTCTTCAATATCATATTGAAAATTTAAAGGAATTTGGTATTAAAGAAATAGGAATTAATCTGCATTATCTCCCCGAAAAGATTATAAATTATTTTGGTGATGGAAAAAAATTTGGGGTCAACATCCATTATTCTAATGAAAAAAAGATGCGAGGTACGTCTGGTGCAGTCAGACAATTTAAAAAATGGTTAAAAGGAGAAGACTTTTTTGTTATTTATGGAGATAATTATTCGCATTTTAATTACGATAAAATTCTTGAATATTTCCAGTCTAAGGCAAACTCTCTGGGGATAATTTGCTTATTAAAAAGCGATAAATTAAAAGGAAAGGGATTGGTAAAACTTAACAGAGCAGGTAAGATAACTTTTTTTGTAGAAAAACCTAAAAATCCAGAAGACTATAACACAAATTTCACAAATGCAGGAATTTATTGTTTTAAGAATGAAATTTTAAAATATATTCCAAACCAATTGCCATCAGACTTTAGTATTGATGTTTTTCCCAACATACTCAAAAAAGGTCTTTCTTTGTACGGCCATCATCTTAAAAACAATTTTTTTTATGATATTGGTACAACCTTTGTTTATGAAAGTGTAAAATGATAATCAAATGATAATTTCACAAACACCATTGAGGATAAGTTTTGCTGGGGGAGGAACAGATATGTCTAAATTCTATAAAAAATTTCCTGGCGCTGTTGTTAGCTCGACTATTAATAAGTATATTTACATTACTGTCAATAAAAAATTCGACAATTTAATACGAGCTAGTTATTCAAAAACCGAATTTGCAAAACATCCTGATAAGATAAAACATGAATTAATACGCGAATCGTTAAAGCATGTGGGGATTTATAGTGGTTTAGAAATTACCTCTATTTCTGACATACCTTCTGGAACGGGACTCGGATCGTCAAGTTCATATACAGTTGGACTACTTAACGCATTAAATGCGTATCGCGGAATTTACAGTAGTCAAAAAGATTTGGCATCGGATGCGTGTGATATAGAAATTAAACGTTGTCACAAGCCGATTGGCAAGCAAGATCAATATGCGACGGCATTTGGAGGATTAAATTTTATTGAATTTAACCAAAACGGTGACATAAATGTATCTCCGATAATTATCAAACCTAAAAAAGTAGCCGAGCTAGAAGAAAATCTATTACTGATGTATATGGGGAATACTCGTTCAGCGGATAAGGTTCTGAATGATCAATTAAAACAATTATCAAAAAATCCAGACTGCTTTATTCATTTAAAGACTATGGCTGACTTAGCGAGATCTTTAAACAAATCACTATCACACAATGATATTGATCAGTTTGGAGAAATTCTTGACCAAAATTGGCAACTTAAAAGGAAGTTATCAGAACAAATTTCAAATCCACATATTGATAATTGGTACAAAATTGCTAAAAAAAATGGAGCAATAGGTGGAAAGGTCCTTGGTGCCGGCGGAGGAGGTTTCTTGCTTATTTATGCACCAAGTTCAAAACATGCCAAAATAATCAAGGCGCTCCCGAAACTTATTCCAACACCCTTCTCCTTTGAAGGATTTGGAAGTCGTATTGTTTACTACCAACATTAATGAAAAAAAAAGAACGCAATCTTATCAATGATTATTTCGAAACTTTGTGTACTTTATTGTCTGAACTAGATAGGGAAGAATTAGTTAGTTCATTTAAAGTTGTCGAAAATAAACTCAAGCAAAGGAAAACAATATTTCTTGCAGGAAACGGTGGAAGTGCTGCAACAGCATCACATGCTTTGGTAGATTTAAACAAGACAATTTTAGGACATAGTAAAAATTATCGAAATATCCGACTTCGAGCAATTTCGCTTACCGATAACATGCCAACACTTACGGCAATAGGTAACGATCTTTCTTACAAAGATGTGTTTTCTGAATCACTTAAAAACCTAGCCAACCCTGGAGATTTATTAATTGTAATTACTGGGAGTGGAAATTCACCAAATATAATTTCGGTAATTAAAACGGCAAGGGATCTTCAGGTTGAAACTCTAGGACTTCTTGGTTTTAACGGGGGCAAAGCACTTAAGATACTAAATCATAAAGTAATCGTTAGATCAGAGTCGTACGGTCACATAGAGGACATACATATGATATATATCCATCTACTGACAGAGTACTTAAAAACAGCTTTGATAAAACATGATTAATAAGTATTTTTTTTCAAAAGCTTCGGATAGCAAACCTTTATTATTTTTGGATCGTGATGGTGTGATAAATATTCGCCCGAAAGAACATGAATATGTAACAAAATGGTCAGAATTTAAATTTGCCCCACAGATAGTAAAACTATTATCTGGTCTTAAAAACGATTATCAGTTTGTTGTTGTCACTAATCAACAAGGAATTGCTAAGGGGTGTATGACAGAATCAAACTTCAAAAATATCATGACAAAGATGGTTGAAGAACTAAATAAGCAACAAATCCAAATTTCATCTGTATATTTTTGTCCTCATCATTCCGACGATGGCTGTGATTGTCGCAAACCTAAACCAGGACTAATTCTTGATGCTTTGACTGATTATGGTATAAAATTATCATCGTGTGCTTTAATTGGAGATTCTCCGAGTGATATTGCAGCGGGGAAGTCTGCAAATATAAAGAAAAATTATTTACTTTCATCTAACACTATTACAAACTCTGACTTTTTAAGAATTCTAAATGACCTCAAACAATAAAGTTCTTATTATTTGTCCTTTTACTTCACCTAATCAGGGAGGAGTTGAGTCTCACATTCAAAAATTAACTCAATTTTTGAAAAAGAAAAACAAAAAGGCAATTATTATAAGCTATCAACCGTTAACTACGCCTGTAAAAGCAAAAGGCTACGAAAAAAAAGAAAACTACGAAATTTACCGTATGCCTTGGTTTGCGAATGGTTTGTTCCCAAAAATTGAACACAATTCGATACTAACTTTTCTATATTTAGTTCCAGGGATATTGTTTTTAAGCCTTATGGTTGGAATTAAGAGAAGAAAAGAGATTGGCGTTATTCATTCTCATGGATTTGCTGCAGGTTTTGTAGGAACAATTCTTGGTGGAATTCTTAGAAAACGAAAAGTTATAAGTACACATGCGATTTACAATTTTGAAAATCGCCCTTTTCTTGCATTTCTTATTAGAAATATATTGTTCCATTATGATTATGTTCTTGCAGTGGGTGAACCATCAAGACAAGAACTCATAAAAATTGGTATTCCGAAAGAAAAAATTGCAATTCACCCGAATTGGATTGATACGGATTTTTTCAAACCTAATATCAAAATTAAATCAAAAACAATACAAATAATTTTTGTTGGTCGTGGACTGAAGAAAAAAGGTATTTTTCTCTTTGGAGAAATTGCAAAGTCTAATCCGAGTTTAAATTTTGTTTCGATAGTTGGTGATGGTCCTGACAGAAAGACATTTATTGACCGCTACAAAAATCTAAAAAATTTAATGATCATTACTCGTTTGCCATCAGACTATAAAAAGAAAATGATGGCAATTCGAGATAATTATCAATCTTCTGATATTTTTATCATGCCTTCACTCTATGCCGAAGGATTTGCTTCAGTAATATTAGAGTCAGCAGGTTCTGGGTTAGCAATTATATCTTCAAACAAAGGAACATTACTAAGTATCTTGAAAAATTCCGGAGCTGTACTAATCGACCCAACACTGAAAAATTTCAACAATGAAATAAAAAAATTGGTGAACAATAAAAAAGTATTACATGAAAAACAACACAAGATGCGTCAATTTGCCCTAAAAAAGTTTTCCGATATGAATGCCAAAATAATATATAATAGGTACACAGCACATGACTAATAGGCACACGGAATCATTAATTAATAAATATTTGCAATGTAGTATTTGTGGTGGGAGAGTAATATTAAGAAACAGAAAGATATCTTGCACAAATTGTCGCAAAAAATATTCGTTAATCGAGGATACAATTCCAGATATGACGGTTGATGTCTCTGAAGAGACTGATAGTTCGCTAAAAAAATGGGATAAATTATATGGTAATAAAAAATATTTATTAGATTTAGAAAGAGACTATAAAAAATTCTTTTTAAAAAGTACTCTTGATCAAATCGTTGAATTTATACCCAAAAACTACAGAAAAGGAGTTTTTTTAGAATTGGGGTCTGGGACGGCTTTTGTAGGGGAAGAGTTCGCCAAGAATGGATGGTTTTTTATTGGAATTGATTTTTCGATCAATTCTCTTTTGTATTTAAAAAAACGTTTCGAAAATCACGGAATTAAGAATTATTTATTAATTAAGGGTGATATACAAAATAATCCAATAAAAGATAATGTTATTGATATAGTTTATGGGGGAGGAGTTATTGAGCATTTTAAGAACACGAAGGTTGCAATTGGGCATCTATTCAGAATACTGAAAAAGGGAGGATTTTCGTTCAATTCTGTTCCTGTATTTAATATTGGAAATTTTGTATATAGAAGCAAATGGGGTGGTATACCAAACATTCCGATTTTGAAACAAATTGCTGAATTTATTCACATAAAAGTGCTAAAAGAAAAGCATATGATCTTCGGCTACGAACTTCAATTTACCCAGAATCAGCTTCGAAAATTACACGAAAATTCTGGATTTAAGGCAAAAAATATATCAATTACAAATTTTCGATGTATTGTTCAGTTAAATGGTATAAAGAATAAAATCGTACGGAAGGTATTAATTAATCTTTGCAACAACAACAAGAATTTTTGGCCCGGAGTCAAAATTATTGCATATAAATGACAGACAATGATGAACTGTGGCAGAATTCATATCCTGGGGAATTGAACAGTATGGTTAGATAATTCCGATTAAATTTTATGTTATGGCTATTCATAAAATGAAAAGAAAGAAATCTAGCTTTAAGCATCATATTTTGAAAAAGACAAAAAGATAAATGTTCAAAGAAATTAAAGATTCTAAAAATATTAGAAAAATGATAAATGATTATTATGTAAAAACATATTTAGGGGTGGTTCCGGGCAATAAGGCATTTGAAATTTTCATCAGTCAAATGGTCAAAGAAAATCAAGCAAAAGATGAGGTTGAATGGATAAAGAAAATGATGAGTTTAGACAAGAATCAAACAATTTTAGACTATGGGTGTGGAATTGGGAATGTGGTAGTTTATCTTGGTAACAAGGGATATAAGATAGACGGGTTTGAAGTGGATTCTGATCTTTATAAGATTGTAAGGGCAAGAGTCGAGGCAAACAACCTTCGCTCAAGGGTGATTAAGGAAAATCAAGGTAACAGATACAAATATAACAGAATAGTGTCGATTTTCGTGGCAGAACATGTAAATGATTTATATGAATATATTTTGAAGGCAATAAATATGCTCCAGCCAGGTGGAGAGTTTTTAATAATCACATGTAACTATAAAATTTCTTGGGAATATCATTATCAGTTATTTTTACCCCTATTCTCAAAAAAAATATCAAAACTAGTATTAAGAATCATCGGTAGAAAAACTGATTTTTTGGATGGTTTGTTGTTTGTTAAGCCATCCAGTTTCGATTGTGTATTTAATAGGTTAGCAAAAGCTGGTATAAATATCGAAGTTCAAAAACTTGGGGAAAAGTATTTTATCGAATCAATTTCTCAAAAAAAATATCATAGTAAAATTTTTATGATATTATTTTCGCTTGCAAAGACCCTTCATTTGGTAAAGATATTAGTCGCTATGGGATTGTACAATCCACTGATTTATAAACTTAAAAAAATATAAATTATTATATTTTTTCTGCAACAAACCAAAAGGACCAAGAAAGGTAATTCTTTATTGAGTCGGGAAGAAAATCAATGATGAACAGGAATGGATTAATTTTGAGTTTCTTAGTCAATGCAGTGTAATAATCCCTGTAAATAAAATTAACTTTGTATCCTGAAAACTCCAACAATTCTGTCATATTACGAATACTAAAACTATATAAATGATTGCCTTTACCATTAAAATATGGATAGATTTTACAAATTAGACTATGCTCATTTGGAATGGAAAGAATTAAAAGACCGTTTTTATGTAATAACTTATTTGAATATTTCAAGAAAGAAATTGGGTTTTCCAAGTGTTCAATAACATGAGAGGAAAATACAACGTCAAACTTTTGATAAATTCTAGGTAAGTTGTTTAAATCAGCTTGTTTAATGTTTAAGCCCCTTTTTTTACCTAAGGCGACATTTTTTGGAGAAATATCTAGCCCCATTGAATTTTTTCCAAAATATGACAAATAAATACCCTTTCCACACCCCAAATCAATAACTCTCTTTTTGCGGATGAAATCAATGATCTTATTTTTAAACACTCTAGAAATATCAGTACCAAAGCTGTAGTTCTTCGTATAATTCATGAATGAAAGTATATACTAACAATAGAATATATAATAGAATATATAATATTGAAAATTTCTATGAAAGCTAGTAAAAGAAGATGGACAGACGCATAAAAATCTGAGTACAACGATTGGGCTAATGTGGCTAATGTTGTTGACGATGAATGGTGTGAACTTCAAGTGAAATTTAAATCCCTGTTCCCAGAAATAGCGAAAAAAGCAAAATTAAAGAAAAACAGTGCTGTTTTAAATCTTGGGTGTGGACCAACCGTTCCTTCAAGATTGCTAAAAATAGGAAAAGTAACAGGACTTGATCCACTTGCAAAAAAACTTCCGTTCAAAAAAAATTCCTTCGACGTTGTTGTAATGCTGGATGTTGTAGAACATCTTCATGAATGGGAATTAGAAAAAGCCCTGTTCGAAGCAAATAGAGTTCTTTCAAAGGGGGGTAAATTATTGGTTCACACATCACCAAATAAACTGAATATGAGCATTGTCAGAGCGATTGCACACATGTTTGGTATAAAATTAATATCTGAAAAATATCATGTCAATGAACAATCACCCAAATCACTCAAAAAAATACTTTCAAAATACGTAAAAGTAAAAAAAATTATCTTGTATAAGGATG
>Ga0222658_1000161_pt1 | contig 42394 bp, 41 predicted proteins | sample AntAcemetagen476_FD_179830 | JGI IMG/M metagenome (GOLD analysis project Ga0222658, IMG submission 179830) | Saline water microbial communities from Ace Lake, Antarctica - #476 | ecosystem: Environmental > Aquatic > Non-marine Saline and Alkaline > Saline | place: Antarctica: Ace Lake... | reverse complement strand
CAAGCTTAAAATTAAATTAAAAATTCCCAAGATGATATATAGAGAAGACATTAATCTCGCATAACCGGTCGGAATAATTATTCCATGATCTACTGCAGAAGCAGAAACATGAACCATAAATATAATTAAAGAAATTGGAAAGATCTGGTAAAAAATGGGACCGTAATAATTTTCAAAAAATAATTTAATAATCTGCGGTATAATTAACCAAGTTACCAATCCCATTATAATAGCAATAACCAAAAATAAAATGGTGTATTTTTTTAGCTTACCATAGATTTTTTTGTATTTTTTTAGGGCGTAATCTCTTGCAAAGTTTGGTGCAACAACTTGCCCAATTATAGCAAAGGGCATGATTAAGATTAAAAATATTTTATTGATTAATTCATAAATTGCTATTTCATTGATATAACCAAAATGTCCCAAGATTAATACATCCATTCTTGAAAAAAGATAATATCCAAAAACAGCAATCCCATAAACAAACGCATACTTCCCAATGTCATTCATTACAGTTTTATTCAATTTAAAATGAAATTCTCTGTATCCGCAAGCTAATGCTAAAAATAGAATTAAATAAAATAAATTTTGGGCGACCAAGGCTCCAACTAATCCATATTGCCTTACTAAAAGATAAACAAAACTTAGAGAAAATAAACCCACTAAGATTGAAATTATTGATAAATATTTGAATTTTTTTAATCCCCTGTAAATTCCGTCATAAAGAGAAGTCATTGGAATTAAGAATATTAATGGTAAAAGATAAATAACGTAAACATAATTATATCCAAGATAGAATTTTCCGAATAAAAGTGTAATTAGACTTATAAATAGGGTTAATCCTAAAATAATTATTCCTGAGTTAAATAGAACGGATTTTAGTTTTTCTTTATCTGTTGTATTATACTCTGCAACATATTTAGAAGTTGCAGTTGATATCCCAAAATCTGCAAACATGATTAGAAAAAAAACTATTGCTAAAACATAATTGTAAATACCAAAATCATAAGGAATAAGGAGTTTTGCTGCCAAAATAAAAATTAAAAAAACTATTCCCTGTTTTCCAAATACCTGCAATGCCCTCCAAAAAAAATTGTGGATTGTTTCTTTGTGTTGGTTGTATTTATTTTTTAACATTTTAATCAAATTTTGGAGGTTTTATTTTTAGAAAAATATCTTCTTTAACAATTCTTTTTAATTGAATTTTTTTTCTTTGTTCAAGATTATATGGTAAATTTTTTAAGAATAAATAATTTCCATAAAAAAATGCTAAAAATGGTCCAAGATGAATTCTAAAAACAGATTGTTTGATTGACTTTAAAAAAGCAAATATTGAAAATCCAAAGAGAGCAAATACCATGTTAAAAAAAGAGTAATTTTTTGTAATTGTATATAAGTGTGCATAAACCATAAGTTTCCACTTATAGATATATTTTTTATTGTCTTTTCTTTCAGGTAAACCTATATGTAATTGGGAAGTTTGTAAAAAAATTCTATTTTCATATTTATTCATTAAAATTCTCATCCCCAAATCACTATCATCTCCTCCAAACTTTAAATGGGAATCATACCCTCCAGCCTCATTCCAAATACTCTTTTTTATAAAAAATGCGGCCCCATGAGGAAAGCCAATTAAATAATCTTTGGATTTTATTAATTTTTTCAGCTCAATTAACTTATTTTCTTTTATAAAATAATACCCCAAAAAACCTCCAATATATCCCGAAGAAGATTCTCCTTCATTATTAAATGTTAGGCCGATAGATCCAGAATTTTTATTGGCGCAATACTGTGAAGTCAATTTTCTCACTAAAAAAGTATCTTTAATTATTATGTCATTATCTAACATTAAGATGTATTCCCCCTTTGATTTTTTTATTGCATAATTACATGCAAAATTTTTCTCTCTGAGTTTTGGGCTTTTAATAATTTTTATTTTTTCAAATTTCTTAATAAAATCTAGGCTCCTATCTGTTGATCCATTATCCACGATTATAAATTCAAAATTCGGATAATCTAACTTTAAGATTGGAGGTATGGTTCTCTTAAGATATTTTAATCCATTATAATTTAACATCACAACACTAACTAAAGGAAATTTATTTTTCATTATAAACCCCCTCATAAATTTTTAATGTTTCTTTTACGGTTTTCTTCCAAGAAAACCTCCCTATATTCTCAAATCCTCTCTTAATTAAGTTCTCTCTTAATCTTTTGCTAGTCAATATTTTCTCAGTTGCATTAACGATTTCATTAGTATTGTTTGGATTAACAAGTAAGGCCCCTTTTCCTGCAACTTCTGGCATTGAACTTACATTTGAGGTTATAACTGGGCATCCACAAGCTTGTGCTTCCAAAATTGGAAGTCCGAAGCCCTCATATAATGATGGATAAACATAAACTTCGGCAAGATTGTATAATGCAATTAAATCTTCCTTAGGAATTAAACCAAGAAGTTTTATTCTTGGGTTATTTTTTATTAAATTCATTTCTTCTTCACTTTTCCAGATACTCCCCCCAGTAATAATTAAATCATAATTCATCTTGTCTTTAATCAACTCAAAAGACTCTATAACTCTCTTAATATTTTTTCTGGGATTTATGCTCCCGGAATAAAAAATAAATTTATTTTTTATTGAATACTTTTTCTTTATTTTATTTAAAAGAACTTTATTTCTCATTGGTTTAAAACATTCATCTGGAGCCAATAAAATTACTTCAATTTTATCCTTTGGTATATTTAATAATCTCATTAAATCGTTTTTTGTATTTGTTGAAGAAGCTATAATTTTATCTGCTCTTTTAAGATATCTGGGAAAAATAAATTTCCAATAAAAAAGATCTTTAAATTTAAATTGCTCTGGATAAATTAAGGGTATTACATCATGGACAGTTACTACTTTTTTAAAATCTCCAAAAAATGGAACAACACCCTTAATTCCATGGAGGATTTTTATATTATATTTCTTTATTTGAATTGGGAGAATAAAATTTTCATAAAATAATCTTAAAACGCTATCGTTTTTTACTTTAGTAGGGATACAATCAAAACTCTTAAATTTCTTTACTCCAAATAAAATAAAATCTTTTTTATTCTTAAGATTAGATAATAAATTTTCCGCGTAAGTTTTTGATCCGCCATTAACATTTAATGCCCTAACATCTATACCAATTTTCATCTTTTTCTAACCTCCAAATATTGCTCAGCAATATTATTTAATTTAAAATCATTAATTTTCTGTTTATTATTTTTAGACATCTTATCCCTTAATCTCTTATTCCCAATTATTTTTTCTATATATTTCTTCATTGCATTTGTGTTTCCAAATTTTACTAGGAACCCATTCTTGTTGTTTTTTACAAAATCTACTTGTCCACCATTATTTGTTGCAACTATTGGAAGTCCAACTTGCATTGCTTCTTGTAAAACAATCCCAAAACCTTCATGAACAGATGAAAGAATGTAAATATCAGAATTATCTAAATATTGAAACTTTTTTTCTTCAGAAACAAATCCTAAAAAGTGAACTTGTTTAGAAATGTTTAGTTCTTTTGCAAGAGCGATTAAACTTTGCTTTTCAGGACCATCTCCTATTATTAGAGCGTGAACTTTTGGGTTGTTTAATTTTGCTAAAGATTTTATTAAGAAATCGAACCCTTTTCTCTTAACAATTCTTCCTACACTGATTAGGTAGATATTATCTTTTTCTAGATTAAGTTGTTTTCTTGAAGCCTTTTTGAACTTAATTGGAGTATATGGTAAAGGAATTATTTTTATCCTTTTTTTTGGATTATAGTATTTTATTGTATTTTTCTTTGTATTAGAAGATTGTGCTACAACAATGTCTGAATTATTCAAAACACTTCTTACTGCCTTTCTTAGATACCACTTATTGTGTGGAGAACTCTTTTTAGTGGGATCACAAATATCTCCCCCATGTAGAGAAAGGATATTTTTTAATCCATATTTTCTAGATAACTTTACTCCTAAAGGCCCGGTTGGAATTGCAAATTGAGTGTTTATGAATTCGTATTTGTTTTTTTCACATAACTCACATCCTTTTTTATAAGCCATTATTGGGAAAGATAAAAGAGAAGCCATTGTTGCTGTTGGAAGTTCTTTTCTTCCAATAACCTTAACTCTATGGACATTTATCCCATCAACTTTTTCATATTCTTTTAATCCTTGAAACCAGGTAGTTAGATAATCTATTTCGTAACCTTGTTCAATGAATCCTTCTGCTAACTTTTTTGCGGCAACTCCACCTCCGCCCCCCAAAGGAGGAAATTCGTAATTCAACATAAGAATTCTCTTTTTCCCTTTCATCTCATTGCCTCTTGATTGATCTTATGTAATACCTCTTCTCGTGAGGTGAGGTATTCAGATATATTTTCATTAAAAGATCTATTACTATTCCAAATGTAAATAGGAAGATTCCTGCTCCGATGAAAAAGAAACCTAAAATAAACCAAGCATTGGAACTCAAATCAACGGTTCCGAATATTTTAGTTAAAGCTAAAATAAATTCAATAAACATTCCTATTCCAAGAGAAAATAAACCTACGGCTCCAAAAATATGCAATGGCCTTTGATAGTATTTCTGAATAAACCACATGTAAAGCAAATCAACAAAACCTCTTATTGCTTTTGAATAACCATACTTAGTCTTTCCATTTATTCTTTTACGATGATTTACAACGACTTCTCCTATCTTGAAACCTTTCCATCTTAACAAAGCAAGAATATAACGATGCATCTCTCCACCAATCTCAAGAGTTCTTACCACTCCTTTTTTGTAAACTCTTAAAGTACATCCGGTGTCATGAATCTCATCTTTAATGATAAATCTTCTAAGAAATCTTCCCATTTTAGTTAGAACCCTTATTCCACCCTTATCCTTTCTTTCCTTTCTCCATCCGGCAACAATGTCTAAATTATCGTCATTTAATTTCTTAAGAAGCTTAGGAATATCCTTTGGATCATTTTGCAAATCTCCATCCATTGAAATAACAATCTTTCCACTAACCGCTCTAAATCCTGCATCTAGTGCGGTTGCCTGTCCGTAATTTCTGCTAAGATTGATTATTTTAACTTTCTTTAAACTCTTTAGTTCTTCAAAAGTATTATCTGTAGAACCATCATTAATGTAGATTACTTCATAACTCCCTATCTTATTCATAACTGCTCTAATTTCTTTATCTAATTGAGAAATATTTCCCTCTTCGTTATAAATAGGAACAACTACAGAATATTCAAATTCTGATTTATTTCTTGATTTATCTATCATTTTAATATATATTTTACAATATATAATGGGTATTTAAAGATTATGTTTATGATGTAACGAGCAAGTGACAACATATCCAAAAGGTTTAAAAATAGGGTTTTATATCTCTCTTCAAGATATATACATTCAAATATGAAAATCAATAAAAAGTTAAAAAATACTGAAAAAGGTATGTTAATGAAAAACCATAAGGTTATAGTTGGAATTTTGACAATTGCTATACTAGGATTAATTCTATTTGCAGGTCCTACAAAAGCTTTTGTATTGGGGCTTGATGCAAAAGTGGTAGATCCAACAAATAATGAAACTATTATTTTTACCGCAAGTATAGATATACAATCTGTTGATAAATATCTTCCAATAAAGACTTTAAAATTAAATATTGGAGGCCTAACTCCCCTGACAAGTCTTAATTCTTGTATATTTGATGTTAATGGTAATAAGGATCCTGAATCTAAATGCAAGGGTATGGAAATAAAGAAAATATCTGAAGCAAATGCTTATGGGTATGGTTATGGATATGGGTATGATAATTCTTATGGATATAGTTACGGTTATGATACTTCTTACGGATATGGTTATGACTTTGGTTACGGGTATGGATACGGCTATGGTAATGGAGAAACAGAACTAGTTTATGAAATTACTCTTGACACTTCAAGTTATGATACAGGAACTTATGAAGCATGGTTAGGATCAAAGATAGGAAATGAAAATTTTGAATCAAAAGATAGATGGGAATTTACAAAAAATTCTCCGGTTGCCATAATAGGAAATAGAGGAAGTTCTAGTGGAAGTAATTCCTTGAATTTCGGATATTGTGGAGATGGATATTGTGATACTGATGAATCTGTTGATACCTGTCCTATTGATTGTCCTGCTGATTTAGATCTTCTTGAAACTGGTTCTAAAAACCCTTTAGAATTAGAAAAGAACGATAATCCTAACTTCTTTTCAGGAATTACTGGAGCAGTAATTGGATTTGCAAAAACTGGCAGAGGAGTTGCTAGTTTAACTTTTGCTTTTGTAATTTTAGTTGCAGGAAGTTTTGTTATATTTACAAAAAGAAAAGCAAAGTAAGTTATTTCTTAATGACGCTAATCTATTAGTTTTATGGTTAAGTTATTGAAAGAAAGTAATTACAATCATTATGCGTTCGACGACAATAATATTTAAATACTAAACGTTTCTGATTTTAACATGAGGTCAAAAAAGAGTATCGGTGTATTCATTTTGTTACTTACAATTTTAATTGGAACTTTCGCAAGTGTAAGCGCTTCAACACAAACTCTTTTTGAAGATGACTTTGATTCTTACACTTATGATTCTGGATTGGATTTATATGATGAACTTGAAAACAATGATTGGTTTGTTCATGATGAAGATGCAGGAAAAAATGATGATGATATTTATGTTAGTAATATAACTCCAGAAAATGAGGGAGATAAATATCTTGTTGTAACTGATTACTCTTATGTTATTGCAAAATTCTCAACTGAAAACTATGAAGATATTATATTAGAATACAAAAGAGCTACTACTAGATCAGAAGATGATGAGTTTAGAATTAGATGGAGAGTTGGAGATGGGGAATGGAGATTAATTGAAGCATTCCAGGATAATCATAATGCTATATGGGAAAAAAGAGTTATTAATTTAGGAAGCGATGCAGAAAATAAGGATTTGATACAGGTTATGTTCTATCTTGAGGGTTATGAAGGAAATTTAGGATTATTAGATGATGTTCTTGTTACAGGATATTTAGATGAAGAAAACCCGGTTTGTAGTGTTGACTTTTTAGAACAAAGAGTGAGTGATAATGTTTATTTATTTAGTGACTCTAGATATATAGGGGAAGATGGTTCTTTCTATGTTTATGGATTTGCAGAAGACTCAGAATCAAAAATAATTAATGTTCAGTATAATAGAACAAGTCCAGATACACGACATATTTATTCTGGAGCAGATTCTGTTGATGGAGCTTTTAATGAATTAAAAGAGGATTGGAGATCAGATAAAGATGATTTTGGATATATTGATGGATGGCACACTGTTTGTTGTAGAGCTACAGATGATGAAAACAATAGAGGAGATGGAACTTGTGAAACTTTCTGTATTGATACTCAAGACCCAGAAACTCCTGTAGTAGATTTAGATAATGAATTCCTATGTGAATATGGATATACTAATGAAGAAATCTCTTTCTCATGGGAAGATGTAGAAAGCAATGGATGTGCTCCAATTGCCTATTATAATATAGAGGTTAGTGATGATGAAGAAGTTTCATCAGATTCCAGAACAGAAACAAATTACCCAATATCTGGAGTAAACGAGCATACCTATTTAATAAGAGTTCAGGCTGTTGATGAAGCTGGAAACGAAGGAGATTGGAGCGAGTGGAGTGAACAAATTATTTTTGATGATGATGATCCGGAAGTTCAGATAGGAACTCCAAATCAAGGAACTTGGTTTAATTCTGATTTCTTAGTTAATGAGACTGATGAGGATAATCTTGGATTATATAGATGTGAGTATATGATTAAAAACAATGGAGAGATAATTGTTGATTGGACTGAAACAGCTTGTAATTCTGATGTTTTAGTTGAGGTTCCTGAGTTTTGTGAAGAGGAGACTTGCACTGTTTACAAAAAAGCAATAGATTATGCTTGTAATGAGAATCAAGATTATGAATGGTATAAGATTGACTTAACCGCTCCAACAACAACTAAGACTGTTAGTGATCCTAAATATCCTGGAAGATTATTTGAATGGCTTGGACAGTATTTTGATTTAGACTGGTTTGTTACTAACGCTACAACTATTACTCTAGAATGTGTTGATGGAAATCCTGAATTAAGTGGATGTGATGAAACTTATTATAGATTAAAATATAACAATGGAAGCTGGAGTGATTGGATTCTTTATGAAGGTTCATTTAGTTTATATTCAGGAGATGGAATTTATGAAGTTGAATATTACTCAGTAGATAATGTTGGAAATGAGGAAATAGTTCAATACGAAATTGATAAAGTAGATACAGAAGCTCCAACAACTACAAAAACTATTGGAGAACCAAAATATGAGGATGAAGAAAAATTATGGATTACATCTAATACTAATTTAACTTTTATTTGTACAGATTCGGAAGTTGGTTGTGATGAAATTTGTGTTAATCAAGAGTGTATACCTACAAACTTATCTATTAAGAATATTGAAGGTGATGATGGAGAATATATTGTTAATTATTACTCAACAGACTTGCTTGGAAATATTGAAGACGATGAGAGTGAGACTGACTTTCTTGATAATACAAAACCAAATATAACAATACATAATCCAACAGGAGAGGAAGCAGAAAATGTTGAGAGATGTGTTCAGTCAATTGTTGTGAGTGTAGATGATGGAATTGGAAGTGGAGTTAATGAAGAGAGTGTTTATGCTCAGCTTTGGTATGGGGAAGAAAAAGTTAGAGAGGTACAACTTACAAAATCTATTTACAATACTTATGAAGGTTTAATGGATAAACAACTTCCAGCAGGAAATTATTCATTGAAGATTATTGCAGAAGATAACTTAGAAAATTCTGTTGAGGAGTCACTAGGAGAATACTTAGCAGAAACAGTTTTTGTAGAGTATATAAGTCCGGCATGGTGTAATGTTGATCCTATACTTGGAGGAAGTTGTGATTTCACATTCAATGTTTGTATGAGAGGAGCTAATAGTGTTCAGTTCTGGATGGACAAGCTTGGAGATGTTGTAACTCCAGATATGATGAGTGCTAGAATATTATCTGGAATTGGAGAAAACGCAAGTAGTGCATTCGTTGGATTAGAACATGAAGGATACACAAGTGAAGCGGAAATTCTTCAAATAGGAGAAGAGTGTGAAGAAATAAATGGAAGAACTAGTTTCCAATTACACCTTGAAATGAATGATGGAGTTGTATTTGCAATTGGTCCTGGAGCTCACGGCTTAGATTATAGAATTGAATCTTCTCTTCAACCAGAAGGCGAGTGTGAAATTCTAGAAGCTAGATAATTGTTTAAATTATTAAAGTAATTTTAAAATGAAAAAATATGTTTTATTTTTAACTACCTTTGTTTTCTTAGCAAGTTTTATTTCTGCTGCATCATACTCCGGAAGTTTTGATGTAGATGTTGGAGATGCTACTGTTAATATAGGAACTGGAGGTTGTATTGAGGATTGGAGCGGTTCTTTTTGGAGTGCTTGCGATAATAATACTCAAACCTTTGTTTGTTTTGATAGAAATACTTGTGGAAGCTATTCACTAAAACCTCAACTATGTGGAACAACTCAAGAGTGTAATATTATTATTCCAGTAACTCCTGGAAATAGTGGGGGTTCAAGTAGTGGTGGAAGTGGTTCAAGTGGGAGTTCTAGTGGTGGAGGAACAACCCTTTCAAGCTCATCAAATGAAACAGAAGATTGTTTTGAGAGTTGGGAGTGTTCTGATTGGAGTAATCTAGATAAAGAGTGTGGAACAAGAACATGTTCTGATTTAAATGAGTGTGGAGCTCAAAAATTTAAACCCTATACAGAGAGAAAATGTGAAGGATTTTCTAGTTCAGGAATTACTGGAGCAGTAATTGGTGGAATTACAAATTTTGTAAAGTCTGGAGTAGGAATAGTATTCATTCTTGTTATAATTGCTGTAGCATTAGGAATAATAATTACCTCTAGAGGCAAACCAGTTAATGTTGATGCAATAGAAAAAAGCACAAATGTTTCAGATTCTATGTAATGAATTAATCCTGTTTCACTATAATAATCCTTAAATATAAGACACTCAGATTAATAATATGTCAAAAAAAATTTATTTTTTTGCAAGTTTAATTCTTTTAGTTAGTTTAATGAGTTTTATTCAGGCAGTTGTTCATGATTCAGATAAAGATGGAATTGGGAGTGATGTTGATAATTGTCCGTTAGATTATAATCCCTTACAAGAAAACTCTGATGATGACGAGTATGGAGATATTTGTGATGCAAGTCCAGGAGTTAATGTAACAAATTCAACTCAAGAGAATAATGAAACCGAAGAAGACAAAAAAAGAACCTCTTCGGGATCTTCAGGAAATCATTTTGTTCAGTTCTGTGATCCTAATTGGGAGTGTAGTGGATGGAGCGAGTGTTATGATGGGTTTCAAAAAAGGGTTTGTAAAGATACTAATTATTGCTCGGTTTCTTATAATAAACCAATAGAAGGAATTGCGTGCGAGATTAGTGAAAAGAGTCTTATCGAAGAAAAAGGAATCAATATAAAAAATTTATTATTTGGAATACTAACCTCATTAGGAGTTTTCTTAATTTTATTGATTTTTATTTTAATTCTAAAAAACCAATAGCTATTTTCTAAAAGACCAATAATCAGTACGAGTTGGTAGTAAATAAAAATATGAGTTTAAAAAGAATAATGCTTTTAAAGAGTTGTTACACAAAAGTAACTATGAATGTTTCATTAGAGTATCAAAAAAAAGTAATAACATGTTTGGTTTTAGTTTTTGGAATCTTATTAATGGGTTCTTTCGTTAGTGCTAATATATGTTCTAATGAAAAAAAAGTTTTTGAAACAAATTTAATTCCAAACGATTCTAATTATTTTACCGCTCTTCCACACTTTTCTGGAAACGATACTGAAACATACAATCAGTACCAAGAATTTTGGGAAGATTATACTTTTATTGGCAATGATTTAATTGTTTTATCTAATGAAGATAAAAACTATTTAGTTAATGGATTTAATTTAGAAGAAGGAACTTATGTTGCTAGAATTAAGTCTGGAGCTTGGAGTCTTTGGAATAATGATGGTCTTGATACAAGTGAGTGGGTTAATGATGATAGAGAGGGTGGTGTAGGAAAGACCTGGCAAGCGGTTGCATCTGTTGCTTATAATTACGATGGAGAGACTTATTTGAATAAATTTGGGAATGTTGGACTATACTCAACTCCTGAAGAGGCTGAGGCTGCTGGAGAGGGTAGAGAGCTATTCTTCAAACATGATGGAGGAGATATTTATATTTTAATCAACGATTTCCCAACATATGATAATAGAGGAGATATAACAATAGAGATTTATCAGTGTGATGATTTTGAGGCTCCAGAGTCAAATTGTTACTGGCCTCCAAGTGTCGAGAATAAAGAAGACTTATTCAAGAGTGAGTATTTTGGATGGGCAAACCATGATGAGCTAGCAACTATTATTCACGCTTCACAGAATGATGAGTATATTGATGAAACAATTCTTTGTTATGATGATCAGTGGCATGTAACACTTGATGGATGGCCGTACTTCAATTATGATTCAGTTTTACGCCCGTGGGGAATACTTTATGAGAGCAGAGATACTATTATTGGAGACTGGTTTATTGTAGATGATCCGTTTTGGATTTTAAAATGGACTAAAGGAATTGTTACAGATAAAATTGATTTGTATGTAAATAACGGAAATATTGATAAGACTTATGATGATGAAAACGCTGTGGTAGGAATTAAGGCTTACTCTATTAATGGAAATGGAAACTTCCCAGTTAAAGTTCTTTTAAATAATGTAGAACAAACTGGAATTAGTGAGCTTGCGTTTAATTCAAATGGAGAGAATAATGAGATTAATTTTGGAGTTTTAGATAAGGGAGATTATAATTTAAAGATAATTTCAGATCCTCAAAATGTTGTTGATGAAGAAGATGAAGGAAATAATATTTTTGAATATTCATTTAAAATTTATGAGTCAGAAGTTACAGATAAAATTGATTTGTATGTAAATAACGGAAATATTGATAAGACTTATGATGATGAAAACGCTGTGGTAGGAATTAAGGCTTACTCTATTAATGGAAATGGAAACTTCCCGGTTAAAGTTCTTTTAAATAATGTTGAACAAACTGGAATTAGTGAGCTTGAGTTTGATTCAAATGGAGAGAATAATGAGATTAATTTTGGAGTTTTAGATAAGGGAGATTATAATTTAAAGATAATTTCAGATCCTCAAAATGTTATTGATGAAGAAAATGAAGGAAATAATGTTTTTGAATATTCATTTAAAATTTATGAGTCAGAATGTGATGATAAAAAGAATAATGGTGGAAATCATCAGGCAAAAATTATTGGAGATTTTAGCTCTTCAGTATGGAAGTGTTCGGATTGGACTGAATGTGACGATGGAATTCAAACAAGAAGTTGTACTGATTTAAATGATTTTGAAAATAATTATAACAAGCCAATGGAAATTAGAGGGTGTGAAGTAAGTTCTTTAACATTAAATAATCTTGAAGATTCTAGTAATGGATTCAACTGGATTTTTTGGCTTTTAATTGCAGTTGCAGTTATTTTACTTGTAATTATAATTACATTGATTTTAAGATAATAGTTAATCTTAAAAACTCGATATTTCTAATTTATATGTAGACTAGATTGGCGGGTTAGCCCTCCGCTGCATGCTCGTGGGCTTTAAGCAAACTACGGGAGGGGCGTGATGAGATGTCCAAAAAGTCCTTGTTCGGACGTTGACGTTTTGTCCGTTTTGATCTTGTAGTTGCGAACTGGGTCAGGCCTTGATCGGAGCAGCCCTAAACAGCTATTAAGATGCTTAGCGGGTCACAAGACCGAGGAAGAATTAGGGTAGCTTTCTGGGTTTTTCTGAGCAAACCTCTCGGTCTACACTAAAATTCTTTTAAGTAATATAGATAAATTTTATTCATACCCTGTCCAATTTTCTACAGCGTTTTTTCTTGGGGTGAAAGCTCCCTCTTCTGGAATTACATTAACACGTCCTCCGCTTTTAGAAGTAGCAAAAGCCACCACTAATTGATCTTCATCAGTTATAGCGGAATCAACTGAAGTATAATCATCGTCATCTGCAGAATTACTATTATAAATTTTTTGTATATTCCATTCTTTGTTTACTCTTCTTGCTAATTTTATATCTCCGTTTCTCCTGACATAAGTTAATATTGGATTATTTGAAGAATCTAAAACAATAGAAACATTGCTTCTAATCTTATCATCAATTTCTTCTCTTTCCCATGTTTCCTCTTTTGGATTCCATTGAGCATAATGGACTGTATGCTCTTTAAAATTCACGTAAGAGATACAAGGAATATCCTCTGTATTTCCAATATTTCCTGCAGGAATTAATGCTAAAGAACTTGTATATCCTTCTGGAAAATCCCAAACACCTTCCTCTGCAGTGTCGATAGTTGAATTTGTATAATGGATAGGATGATACATAACCATTGAAGGATGAGAATTCCATGCAAAAGTAGTATAGGAAATTTTTGGAATGTTATCGGAACCAAATTTCAAATCTGAATTTATAGCATCATTATAATCTAAAATCTGCTTGTTCCATTCCACCCCATCGAAATTCCATGAATAAAGATTATAATCCCCCATTGAATGTCCAGTTATTAAAGGCTGTTTTGTTTGAGGATTAAACGCTAAAGAATTTAATACCCATGAAAATTTACCCCTGTCTGGGATTAATTGTTCAGAGTCCCAATTTGAATCATTTAAATGATAAAACGTTCTATTGTGTGCTATTGCTGGTTCGGAAGTAACCGGATTAAATGCAATACTACATACTTTATCTTTATCTCCTTCTCCCACAAAAGATATTTCAAAATTTTTTGAAGAAGTTAGTTGTCCATATTTCAAATCATCCTCTTTAGTTACATATGCTACTCCAAGTTTTCTAGTTCTTGGATTCATATCCATACTAACCTCTGTAGATTTTGTCTTTTCAACAAGAAGAGGTTCATCAAAAACTCGTGGAGTATAGTCTTGTGCTTGAATATTTGGATTTAAAGATAATGCTAATGCGGTGGAAAAGGTAAGAGTTGCAATAGATCTCTTTAGTTCTTTTCTTACATTTAAAATAGGATTAATTAATTTCTCTAGCATCTAAAATATCTTACAATAATTTAACTATTTATAGATTTGGGTATAGAAAAATATATTTTATTTATATAGATTTTATTCATACTTATTCCAGTCTGTTACTGAAGATTTTTTTCTCTCTTTAGAATACCATACCTTCAATATATTTTCTGCTGGTTTTCCGTGGGGAGTATAATCTTCATCGGTTAATCCTCCTTGGTCTGGATGAGTGTCCCACGCCCACCAATACATTCCAGAAAACCATGATTTGTCCCATAAAGATTCAAATGCGGCTTGGTAACAATCCGCTTGTTCTTGTGTATCTAAACTCCAGGGTTGAATATTTGTTCCATCTTTACTTTTATAACCGATTTCTGTCAATAAAATTGGTTTTTGAAATTTTTGATGAAGAGTTTCTAATTTATCAAGATTTGGTTGCCATGCAGTTACTAAATCTGAAACAGTTGGATTTGTTGAAGAAGTTAAAGGAAAATATGCATCTATTCCAATATAATCAAGACTACCTAGCCAAGAGATATTTTCAAAATTATCCCAATTTGCTGCATAAGTTATCTTCCCATGATAATTTTCTCTCACAACTTGTATAACCTCGTTCCATTCTTGCCTATGAGTTGTGCCTTTTAATTCTGTTCCTATGCAAAATAAATTTACATCATTAGCTTCTGCAAATTGAGCATAATGTTTTATAAAACCCTTATATTCATCGAACCAATCTTTCCAATCATCTTCATTTGAAAAAGTTATATATCCTCTCCAAGGTTTACTATTATATCCAACATCTATGTGTGGTTTTAACATTACTTCCATTCCAAAATCTCTTGAATTATTTATTGCATCAACTAAAGAATTATCTGTAGGTGTTTTATCTTTAATTGAATGTATATCTGTTTGATTTAAAGAATCTACATATTGCGTTGTTAGAAGACTTATTCTCTCTGTGTTTGTTTCAGAAAGTTCCTGTAAAGATTGATTGGATTCAACAGAACTGTATTGATTATGCCACCAAGAAACATAAGTCATGCCCTTTTGAAATTCGGGGTAATCTGCTTTTGCAAAACCAGAAAATGCAAATAAAAGAGGGAGAGCTAATTTTATTATATTTTTCATCTAATAAAAAGAAACCCCCTATTTATTAATATAATTATAATCCTATTATAACAATTATTAAATAATTTAATCTTCTTTTAATTTTATGAAGATTAAAGAACATTTAGAAAGCTCTCTTAATAGTATAAGAAAAAATTATCCAGAAATATATGGGGAGAAAAGAGACGTTTTAGAAGAATTACTTTTAGAGTTGCATAAATGGTTTGATGCATTTGCAGGAAAAAAGAGCGAGGATTATGATTATTCTAATCCAAGATTCTGTATAAGACACAGAGAACAAAGACACCACATACAAGGAATAAGGATGGCTGTTGAGATATTTTCTAAACATTATGGGAGAGATTTTGCAAAACTAATTGGGGAAGAGGCAGAAAGACATGTGAGAGAAGATATGGAAAGAATCCCTTTCGAAAGCGATTATAAAAAAATTGGTTTTTGGAATAATCCATTTGGAATTGATTAGAAATTTCAAAAACTTATTAAACTTCTTTTTACTCCTTAGAATATGAAAAAGAGATGGGTGATTATAATAGTTGCTTTGATAGTCCTTGCTTTTGCTAGTCTTTTTTATTTAAATTTCTCAGGAAAAATAGATTTAACAAAGAAATTTGGAGTTACTGGAGGAGATATAGAATACGGAACTTATACTAATGAAGAAAAAATTATTTCTGAATTTAAGAATCTTTATTTAGAGGGATTGCAAAAGGGAAAGGAAGTTTATCTGGTTTTAGGAAATAGAGAAGAAATAAGAATTTTAAGCTATGATGAGGTTTATCATGGAAAAGTAAATCTTCTTTTAGGAAATGGACAAAATATGGACATAAATGAAAAAGAGTATAACATTGCAAGAATTATTCCTACTGGAGATAATATTAATATAATAATCAATGGACAGCAATATTATTTTGAAGTTAAGGAAAAAGAGAATCTTTATTTAATAATTAGTCAGGATATTAAATAAGTTTAAAAGGTTTTGAGGGTAATAAAAATAATGAGGAATAAAAGAGGACAATTTTATCTACTTGCAGCGGTTGTAATCGTTGCTTTAATAATTGGTTTTGCAGGAGTTTCTAACTATCTTAATAAAAAAAACCAGACAAAAATATATGATGTTAAGGAAGAATTAAATATAGAAGGCAAGGATGTTCTTGAATATGGAATTCTTAGGGGGAAAGATGTTGAGCTTGTTCTTACTAAGGATGAAATTAAGGAGGAGCCTATAGTGGGAAGCGAGGCAATCGTTAAACATTTTATAACTATTTATAATTTATATCTTGAAAGTGTGGGAGAGAATATGAATATTTATTATATTCTTGGAAATAAAGGCTCGATAAATGTGTATCAATTAGTAGACGTTAGTAGTGGCTCAATAAGTTTAAGTTTAGGGGATAGAGCTCCATCTGCATATACAATAATAACAAAATCGATAGAAGAAATAGACTTTAAAACTCCTGATGATGAGGGGAAGGTAAATGTTGTTATAAGTAATGATGATAGAACTCAAACAAACTATGAATTTAATTTAGAAGAGGGAGAGAATTTTTATTTTATAATATCACAAGAGGTAGGAGGCAATAAATATGTTGAAACTAATTAATAAAAAAGGTATAAGTGTTATTATTGGGTATGTTCTTCTTATAACTTTTGCAGTGGTTATGGGAGTTATTGTGTTTGCCTGGATGAGTTCTTATATTCTTAATGATGAGGAAAAATGTTCGGATGATGTTTCTTTGATTGTGAGCTCTTATACATATACTTGTGAAACTGGAAAGTTAAGTTTAGAATTTCAAAATAAAGGATTGTTTAATATATCTGCATTTAAAATAAGAGGAAGTAATAATGAAACCCGAGAGAGAGCAACTATTCGTTTTGAAGGAACTGCCGGAACGGATTATTTTGTTTTCCAAAAACCTTTATTTCCTAATGGAGAGAAACAAAAAGTGGTAATTAATTATGATAAAATAAAATACCCTGATAAAGATTTGAAATTCGTTGAGATAACTCCTTACATATTTGAGGATGGAGAATCAAGGATTTGCACAAATGCAATAATAAAACAAGAGCTTGGTTGTTTTGTTGAAGAAGTTATTCCTGAACTTCCAATTATTCCTGATACTTGTGTTGATAGCGATGGGGGATATAACTTTAATGTTTTTGGAACTGTTTATTATAATGGGATCACATATCCAGATAGTTGTAATGGAGATTACCTTTCTGAGCAGGTATGTAATGTTGATGGAGTGGCAGATTTTTTTACTTATTATTGTCCCTTCTCGCCTGGAATGGTTTGTGAGAATAATATATGTGTAACACCTCAAAGCCTTCCAGAAGTTTGTAATGATGGTCTTGATAATGATGGAGATGATCTTGCTGATTGTGCGGATTTTGTTGATTGTGGCATTTATACTGAATGTGCTACAGGTTATTGTAGTTCATTAAAAACATGTGATACTTGTGTTGAAACTGATGGGGGATATGATCTTAATAATTTTGGAGAGGTTTATTATAATGGAAACACTTTCTCAGATAGCTGTAGTTATGGAACTTATATTCTTGAGTATATGTGTAGCGGAGGAAGTTCATCCTCAATATTGGCTGATTGTTCAATGTCTGGGATGATTTGTAATCCAGATGAAGATAGGTGTGTATTGCCATAAGGATATTAATTTTGTTTTTCTAAAACATAAATAACTTTAAAAAATAAGAAAACCATAGAATACTATGAAAGAGAAAAAGGGTTTGTCTCCGGTGATTGCTACGGTTCTTTTAATCGCAATGGTTATTGTTATTGGAATTATAGTTTTTATTTGGATGAAAGGAAGCATTCAAGAGGTAATCTATAAATTTGGAGATCAAAATATAGAACTTGCGTGTGATAGCGTTGCATTTGAAGCAGAATATTACTCAGATGTTAATAGTATTTATGTTATAAATAATGGAGATGTTCCAATTAAAGACTTTAAAGTTCAGGCAGTTGATAAAGGAAATAAATATACTTTTAATCTTGGAGAAAAAAGTCTCTTGAGTGGAGGACTATTCACTGGAATAACTTCTGGACAGGGAGAGGAAGTTGGAATTGGCGGGGAAGATGATGATTTATCTACTTCAGATAAATTAATTATAATTCCTATTTTAGAAGGAAGAACAAGTCAGGGAGAAAGTAAAAACTATGTTTGTGATGAAAGATATGGAATGGAAGTTACAATTTAATATTAATAGAATGAAAACAAAAAGAGGTTTGTCTACGGTTGTTACGAGTTTGTTAATGATATTGCTGGCAATTGTAGCTATTGGTATTGTTAGCCAGATATTAATTCCTATGATTAAAGAAGATTTAGGAAGTGCAGGAAATTGCATTGATTCTATTGGAAATGTTAAGCTTAATGTAGAATATACTTGCTATACTGGAGAGATTCCAAATATAAAAATAGAGGTTAGTGTAATTACTAAAAAGATTCAGGTAGAGGGTTTTATTTTTAATGTGTATTCTGAAGGATATGCTCGTTCTGAAGAAGTAATAGAGAATCTTCCAAAAGAAAATGAGGCAAGAGCTTACACTCTCTTTGCAATAAACAATTTAAATTTTAAGCCAGAAACAATTGGAGTTTCTCCAATTGTTGGGGGAGATGTTTGTGATGAGGTAGATACTTTAGTAATTAAAAAATGTTAAAGAAAAAAAAAGCACAGGTTTGGATTGAAACAGTTATTTACACATTGATAGCTCTTGCTATGATTGGAGCGGTTTTGTCTTTTGCAAAACCAAAAATAGAACAGATGCAGGATAAATCATTAATAGAGGACAGCATTAGAGTTATGGAAGATATGAATTCTATAATGATGGAAGTAAGGAAAGTTTCTGGAAATCAAAGAACTTTTGATTTGGGAATTAAAAAAGGAGAGGTTACTTTTGATGCAGGAAATAATAAGATATTTTTTTATATAGATTCCAAATATGTTTATAGTCAGATTGGAGAGGAAATTCAGAGCGGAAGTGTTTTAATAAAAACAGAGGAGATATCTCCAAAAAAGGAGTATAGAATTCATCTTACTTTAGATTATAGTGGTTCTGAATTCAATTTAAAACTCAAGGATGGAAGCCTTACTAAAAAAATTGTTAAGGCATCAACACTCTATAAAGTTTATATAGTAAATCAAGGAAAAGATGCAATCAATCCGGAAGGAAAGACAATCCTTGAATTAGAAATTAATTGAATAAAATTGATTTTACAAAGCGAAGATTTTAAAATTTGAGAAATTTTAAGGACTTCCTCAACGGAAAAGTTTCGGAAGTTTTAAAAATTAAAACTCATTCTAAATATGAGAGGTGTGTATGGAAAAGAAACAGAAACAAGATATTCAGAATTATCCTAAAGTAGAAATAGATTTCTCCCCAAAAATACCCCCCCTTAAAAGAATTAAAGATAAAACTCAAATAAATGTGCGTTATGCGCTTATAAGTCCGTTTGCGTTTGCTCATATTTATTGGAATGATAAAATTTCTGAGGTTATCTATGATGTTGAAGAACCAATATTAAATGATACAGAAAAAATACAAAAAAACCAAATAATTTCTGCAATGAGAGATATAATTGATTTTGATATAGTTGTAGAAGGTGGTAAGAAATTAATTTTAGATTATATTGATAAAAAATTTAGACTTTTAGCTATAGAACTTGGAATGTATATGAGTTATGAAACTTATAAGAAAATTTATTATTATCTTATAAGAGATTTTGTTGGATTTAATGAGATTGAGCCTTTTCTTAGAGATTATTTTATAGAAGATATAGAGTGTAATGGAACTAACTCTCCGGTTTATATCGTTCATCGTAGGTTCGTAAATATTAAAACAAATGTTATATTCAAAGACGAAGAGTATCTAGCAAGCTTTGTGGAAAAATTATCACAAAGAGCAGGAAAATATATCTCTTACGCGAGCCCAATATTAGATGGAAGTTTGCCAGATGGAAGCAGAGTTAATGCTACTTACACTGCAGATGTTAGTAGTAGAGGTCCGACATTTACTATAAGAAAATTCACAAAAAAACCCTGGACTCCTCCACAACTTATTGCGCTTAGAACTTTAAGTCCGGAGATGCTCGCATATATGTGGATTTTGATTGAATATAAAATGAATATTCTTATTACTGGTGGAACTTCTTCGGGAAAAACAACTTTGTTGAATGCTCTTGCATTTTTTATACCTCCTGAAGAAAGAGTTGTTTCTATTGAAGACAGTGTTACTGGAGACTCAAAAATAATAATTAAAGAAAAGGAGAAAATTAGAAATATTACTATAAAGGAATTTGTAGATAACAGAATAAATGCAGAGATTATGACTTTAGATGAGAATGGAAAGATACTCTTTGTTAAACCATCTAAATACATCAAACATTTGGTAAAGAAAAATATCTATGAGATTTTAACATCTACAGGTAGGAGAGTAAAAGTTAGTCAAGATCATTCATTATTTACGATTAGTGGTGGTAAACTTAAGGAAATAAAGCCTACCGAATTGTTAGAAGGAAAATCATTTATTGCCGTTCCAAGAACATTACCAATTAAGGGAGAGGAGATAAATGAGATTAATCTTATGGATTATCTTGATATCTTTGAAGATTACTTTTTAGTTGGTGAACCGGTTAAGAAAATATTAGAAGATTATTCTAAAAAAGATTTAAATGTTAAAAAAGAGAAATATAGATGGTGGAAAAATAATAATTTAATCAAAATTAAAGATATTTTGGATTTAAAGATTAACTTTACTTATGATGAATTGAGAAAATTAAAGATAAAAAGTAAGAATAAGGCCTCCATCCCAGTTATATTTGATATTAATAAGAGATTTTTAGAGTTTTGTGGATTGTGGGTTGGAGATGGTAGTTATGATAATTATAATAAGAACTCTGTAATCATCTCAAATGTTGATTGTGAATGTATTGATGTCTTTAAGAGTATTTGTAGTTATCTTGGAAGCAACTACTCTGCCATGAGTGATGGTGGTGTATCCTTAAGAATTCATAATAGTGTCTTCTATAAATTTATGAAATATGTTTTAAAACTAGATGGATACTCTCACTCTAAAAAGGTTCCAGACTTTATATTTAACCTATCAAATGAGCAAATAAAACACTTTATTAGAGGTTATTTTAGTGCGGATGGGTGTGTTAAGAAATCGGAAGTATCGTGCGCTTCGCAAAGTTATGATCTTTTGGAGGATTTACAAACTATGTTTTTAAGAATGGGAATAATCTCTAGGATTAATGATTTTGAAAGGAAAGATAAATGCATCAATATGTCTATCTCTGGATTTGAGCATATTGATAAGTTTAAGGAAATTGGGTTTTTGCAAAAAAGGAAAGCTGACAAATTATCCCTGATGAATAAAAAGGCAACCCACTCAAAAACAGATGTTATCCCATTGAATGTTATCAAGTTAAGGGAATTAGAAAATATCTCAAAGATAAGAATACAAGATGGATATTTGAAAGAGAGAATGAATATGGGAAGAAATTATATGCAAAAGATAGCACCTGTTGGTTCCGAGTTCAATGATCTTTCACACAATGATATTTTATGGGATAAGGTTAAAAGGGTTAAAAAACTAGATTTAGAAGAGGTTGAAGTCTTTGACTTGAGTATACCTAAATATGAAAAGTTTCTGTGCAATAATATTTTTGTCCATAACACGAGAGAATTAAATCTTCCGAGAGATAACTGGCTTCCGAGTGTTGTTAGAGGGGCTATTGGATTAGAAAAGACTGGAGAGATTGATTTATTTACACTTCTTAAAAGTTCTTTTAGACAGAATCCAGACTATGTTATTGTTGGAGAGGTTAGAGGAAAAGAGGCTTATGTTCTTTTTCAGGGAATGGCTTCGGGACATAGTTCAATAAGCACTATACACGCAGATTCTGTGGATACTGTTATAAAAAGATTAGAAACTCCTCCGATAGAGCTTTCTCCTACACTATTAAATGTTTTAGATTGTGTTTGTATTATGACTCATGCTATAGTAAATAAACAGGAAACAAGAAAATTAAGAGAGATTGTTGAGATTGTTAATGTTACTTCTGATGGGGTTGCTCTAACTAATACTCCGTTTATTTGGAATCCTCAAGACGACCAATTCTACTTTAAGAAAAATAGTAAAACTTTTGAAAAAATAGCTAAAAGATATGGAATTCAAATTCAAGAGCTTGATTTGGAATTTAGAAAAAGAGTAAAATTACTCTATAATCTATTTAGAATGAAAATTTTTAGTTTCAATCAGGTTCAGGATATTATTAATGATTATTATAAAAAACCTGAAGAAACTCTGAGAAAGTTTGGAGTTATTCCAAAAGATAATTCAACAAACAACAAGATTTAATAAATAATATTTCTTTGTAATTGAATGGAAAAAGAGGTATCTGGAAGAAAAATTAGTGAGGAAATTGCTAGACTTTCTGATAAGCTTGAAAAAATAAGTGATTCTGGTGAGAGAAGATTGATTCAAGAACATATTAAAGACTTAAAAGAAAAGTTAAAAAAAACAAATAATTCATCTGAAAATTCAAAAAATAGGAAACAACTTAATGATTTTAAAGAAAATAAGGGTTCTAAAAAAATAAAATCCGAGAAAATTAATTCTCCTATTGGGGATGAGGTTCTTAATTCTGAATTGCGTGAAATTGAAAAAATAAACAAGCCTATGGAATTAGAAAAAAAGGCGCTTCAAAGAATTAAGAAAGGTGAAGAAAAAGAAATCAAAAAAAAGTTAAAAAAGGCTAGTAAATATGTTAAGTTTTCAAATGACTTGTTTGTGGATTATTCTAGAAAGCTTGAGAAAAAGACTTTTTTTAGTCCTTTGAAAAGAGATTTGATAAAAGCTAATCTTCAGTTTATACCTGCCAGTTATATTTCTTTTATGATTCTTACTACTCTTCTTTCTTTCTTTGGAAGTATCTTTGTTTTTTTATTTTTCTTATTTTTTAATGTTGGTGCAGAACTTCCATTCATAACTTTAGTAGAAGGAAGTATGTTAATTAGATTGCTTAAGGTTTTTTGGATTATGCTCGCAATTCCTATTGTAACTTTTTTGTTTATATATTATTATCCTGCCATGGAAAAGAAATCTGCAGAAAATAAAATAAATCAAGAACTTCCTTTTGCTACAATTCATATGGCTGCAGTTTCTGGCTCTTTAATAGATCCAAGTAATATATTTAAGATAATAATTTCAACTGGAGAGTATGAGTATCTTGGAAGAGAGTTTACAAAGTTAATTAATGAGATTAATGTATATGGATATGATTTAGTTGGGGCGTTAAGAAGAAGTGCTTTTAATAGTCCGAGTAGAAGACTCTCGGATTTATTTAATGGTTTAGCTACGACAATTACCTCTGGAGGAGACCTTCCAGAATTTTTTGATAAGCGTTCACAAACTCTGCTTTTTGAATATCGTTTAGAAAGAGAAAAATATACTCGTTCAGCAGAAACATTTATGGATATTTATATAAGTGTTGTAATCGCTGCCCCGATGATTTTAATGCTCTTACTTATTATGATGAGTGTTAGTGGATTAGGAATCTCTTTAGAAGCGAACATGATTGCCCTTATTATGGTTCTTGGAGTTAGTCTGATTAATGTTTTATTTTTAACATTTTTAAATTTGAAGCAACCCTCAACTTAAAATGGAAATAAAAATGTATCACTGGACTGGAATTATTATCTCGCTATTAGTAATTGGATTCTCATTCTTTGCGTTTGGAACAAAATTCTTTTTTATCCTTATAGGAATTGGTGTTTTAATTGGAACAACTCCATTTATAATTACTTTAATTTATGAAGCAAAAGTAGATTCTGATAAGGAAGAAATGTTTTTAGAGTTTGCAAGAAACCTTGTAGAGAGTGTACAAACAGGTACTCCAATAAGTAAGAGTATAATTAACGTTAGAAATAAACCCTATGGTGTTTTAAGTGAAAATATAAAAAAATTAGCCAATCAAATAACTATGGGAATTCCGCTAAGTTTTGCATTACAAATATTTTCTAAAGATGTTAATAATAAGACAATTTCTCGTGCGCTAACTCTTATCGGACAGGCAGAGAAAGCTGGAGGAGATATTGGGAAGATTTTGGAAAGCGTTGCAGGAGCGGTTAGTATGTCAGATAAATTGAAGAAAGAAAGAAAAGCAGCAATATCTACTTTAGTTGTTCAGGGATATATTATCTTCTTTGTTTTTATAATTATTATATTAGTTATGCAATTTAAGATTCTTCCAATGATTTCAGGAATTGCAAGTGTAGATGGGGGAGGTATAGAGGGGATTTATGGTGGAGGAGTTAATTTTGATCAGAGTGCAATATCTAATTCATTTTTGTATTTGCTTTTAGTTCAGGGACTTTTCTCTGGACTTACGATTGGGAAATTAGCTGAAGGAAATATAAAAGCAGGAATTAAACACTCGTTTGCATTGATGCTATTGTCATTTTTAATCTCCGCAATTGCAAATGTATTTTTATAAAAGTCTTTAATAATAAAATGAAAAAAAATAAAAAAGGTTCTCATGTTGGAGTAGTTTTGTCGTTTACAATCTTTGTTGTATTTTTAATCTTCTTATTCTCAGCATTACAACCAGCATTGAAAACCGAGAGAGATAAAACATCTACTTTAACATATATTAAAGATAAGGTTATAGAAATGTCTTCGGATAATCTAACTATTAAAAACATAAAATACACTGTATCTTCTGCTCTTCAGGTAGATTGCATTGAGATTAGTGATGATAGTGGAGAAAAAGCACTTGTAAAAAGAGATGGAAGTATTGTTCCTTATTCTAAAACTGGAGAGGTTGTAACAATTTATAATTTAATTATTGGAGATAATTTCTTTAAGGTTTATTATTCTAATTCTATTGATGAACAAGTAAAAAGTGGAAGTTGCTCCAATCCTGGTGTTGTTGAAGAGGCAGCATTTGTAGATAAAAGAAATATTATATTTATATCCAAATTTACTGAGCTATCTGAAAAAGATTATGATTTGTTAAAACAGACTTTTGGAATTGGTGAAGAATCAGATTTTGAATTTACATTGCTTGACGCTGAAAAAAATCCAATTACTTCAGAGAAGGAAGTGGATATAAAAACAAATGTCTATGTAGATAATTTTCCTATCCTTTATTCTGATAATAAAGGAGAATTAAAGTCAGGTTTTATAAATATAAAAGTTTGGTAATAAATATGAAAGGAAAAAGAGGGTGGATAAGAATTGTTGAAGCGTTTGTGGCTCTTTTGTTAATAACTGGTGTTTTATTATTTGTTGTTAATAAAGGATACATTAAAGGAACCGATATTTCTGAAGATGTTTACCGAGATGAACTCTCAATACTAAGAGAAATTGAATTAAATGATGTTTTAAGGTTAGAGATACTTAAGGCTGACATAGAGAATGGACTTGTGATATCAAATTTAAATCTTCCAAAGACTTACTCTTTAATAGAAGATAGAATTCCAGATTATTTAGATTGTGAAGCAAAAATATGTAAGTTAGATAAAATATGTATTACTAAAAATAAAGAGCAAGATGTTTATGCACAAGCAGTTGTAATTTCTGCAACAGATGAGCTTTATAGCCCAAGACAAATTAAGTTATTTTGTTGGGTTATTTGATTTTCTAAGATTTAAAAAAATTAAGAATTCTTTAAGCTATCTTACAACACATTACAAAACATTGCCCGTTTGTATTTTCTGGGGCAGTTCCAGGAGATTCTCTATGACACCACCATTTTGTTGGAGAAATCTCAGTCTTTGGGTGTGGGCGTGTTGCAATATATGAACCTCCTCCACCCTCATAACCACCACCTGTAGCACGATAACCTGCTGGACATGAAACTATTGTTCCATCATCATCATTTTCCACATCATTAAGTGGAGTCATTTTCATAACACAACTTAATTGTCCACTTCCAGGCCAAGAAGTTTTTGGAACTCCTCCAAGAGTTATTGAATTATCCTTTATTATTACTCCTCCTGGAGTTTGAACAGAACTTGCACCACAAACAAAATCTTTAGAATCCATTCCTGTTGGAGGATTTATAGAACAACCAAGAATAGATGTTCTTACGGCTCCCTCAAGTTCATTAACTGTGTGTCCCATTACAGAGGGAGTTGCAGTTTGTCCTGGAGCATAAGCATTAACCGCAACTATTCCAACTAAAATTAATAATAATCCCAGAATAGAATAGGCGTATTTTTTTTCTATATTCACCTCAAGTTTCATAGAGAATGGAATGAAATAGGATTTAAATATGTTTTTGTTATAAAACTTAATTATCCTTTCCAGTTAATTAATGGTTTTAGGTGTTTGATTATTTTCACACTTTGCTTTTGTGCTTCCATAACATCTAAAATATTTTTATAAGCCATTGGAGATTCGTCAATAGTTTTTTCTGAAATTGTTCCTCTAATTCCTTCCATGCTTTCTTGAAATTCTTTTAACGTAATTCTCTGTTTTGCAGAGGTTCTGCTTAAAATTCTTCCGGCTCCGTGAGAGGAAGAGTTTAAAAATTTTGGATTTCCTAAACCTCTAACTAAAAAAGTTCCGTCTCTCATATTTCCTGGGATTATTCCTTTCTCTCCTTTTTTTGCAGGAGTTGCTCCTTTTCTATGAATATATAATTCCTTCTCTTTAATTGCGTGATTGTGATTTTTATTTACATAAAGTTCTGATTTTAATTTTTCTCCTAAAACTTTTTCTAGAGAGCTTATTACTTTGTAACTTATTTCTAATCTGTTTAATAAAGCGTATTCTAATCCAAAATCTAAGATGTTAAGATACTCTTTTCCTAGCTGGGATTTTACATCTAATGGAAATGTTTTTTCATAATTATTCTTGCTTCCCGAGGCTTTTATCATATATTTTGTTGCAACTTTATGTCCAATTCCTCGACTTCCCGAGTGAATTATTAACCATACCTCTTTTTTATAAAATCCTATTTCAATGAAATGATTTCCTCCTCCAAGAGTTCCTAAATGTTTTCTTGCGGTTGATTTTAAAAATTGTAAAATATTTTTATCATGTTCTCCTTTTTCAAATTTATTTAATATCTTTTCAAATTCTTTTTTTGTTTTCACAGAAATATCTCCTTTATTATATTCTCCAACACCAATTGGAATATCTCTATTAATCTGATTATATATCTTCTCGGTATTTTTCTTTATTCTCTCTAAAATATTTTTTCCTTTTATTCTTACCGCAATTAATCCACATCCTATATCAAAACCCACCCAGGCTGGAACCACAAATCCTTTTGTAATTAAAACCGAGCCAATTGGAGCGGCATATCCCAAATGTGCATCTGGCATTAAGGCTGCAGATGTAACAAATTTTTGAGAATAACATTCCTTAAATTGTTTTATTGCTTCTTTTTCTGGATTTATTGAGTAATTAAAAATCTTCTTTTCCATCTATTTTTAAGTCTTAAGAAATTTATAAACCTGTGGGAATAAAACATTTATAAAATAGTTTTGCTTGATAATTCTATGAGTAAAACGAGGGGAAAAAGTTTAGTAATAGCTGTGTTTTTATTAGTTATTTTATTAAATTTTATTAGTGCAGATACCTGTGCGGTTAAACCTATTGGAGAGTGTGTTGACAATTGGGTTAAGATAGGAGATTGGGAGATAGTTTTTGAAATGTCTGATGATGGAAATGCTCATGTACAAATTCCAAATACAATTAAAGATTATGATTATGCTTTTTGTTGTGATTATTCTGGAAGTAATGCTTGTGATTCAGATATTGCCACTAATAGAATTATAAGGGCTTATAATTCAGGAACAAGTCCTCCAATAAATTCTCATGCTGAAATCCCAGATAGAGTTCCGAATATATACGGGTGGAACTTTTGTTATAGTGGTTTAGATTGTTCTTCTGTAAATGCTGGATTGGATTGTCCGATAGGAAAAAATCGCGTTTTAAGCTTATCTGCAGATACAAATGCCCATGTAGGAATTCCGGATTATTATTCTACTACACCTACTGGGAAGATTATATGTTGTGATGTTCTAACAGTTAATCCTCTGTGTGTTTTAGAAAATGCTAAATGGACAAATTCACAAGGAGTTGAAATAACTGAGATTAGAGAGGGAGAAGAAGTAACACTCTCTCTAACTGGTTCGGCTGCCTGTAATGGGAAACTTGCTAATTTTGATATTTATGAAGATGATGCCCCCTCAACAATTGTAAAATCTATTCCGGGAATTGATTATAATGGGTACTCTTTTAATACTAGCTGGAAAACAGTATGGGAAAAGGATACCGGATGGTTGGATAATCCGGACCCAGAGTATAAGTTTAAAGGAGTTATAGATAGCCTTGAAAAAATAAGCCCTGACTTAAAGGTTTTGAAAGGTGTTTGTGGAGATGGATTTAAACAATCCTGGGAAGAGTGTGATGATGGATATACTGATGATTGGGATGGATGTTCTAGTGATTGTAAACTTGAAGATGATTATGTTCTTACAATCTGTGAGGATGTTAATAATTTAGATAATTCAGATGATTCAGCTAAACAAGTAGCTTGCGAGGCTATGCCAGAACAAGGAACAAGATTGGACGGTGGATGTGAAATTAGTTTAGCTTGCTCTTGGACTAATAATAAATGTGTAACTGTAGATAATGAAGTACTTAATCCAGATGATTTTCTTTGTGCTGGTATAGAAATCTCCGGTTGTATCTGGATTCCTTCTCCTGATGGAATTTGTGATATTGATGTTGATTTTATAACAATTACTTATACTCCTGAAGTATCTCCAGATTGTTCTGGAGAAAGTCCTTACACTCAAACCGTTCCGTGTCAGCAAAGAAGCAAACTCCCGTTCTTTGGGTTTTATCAGATGATAATTAGTTTAATTTCGATAATGATAATTTATTCATTTCTTATATTAAAGAATAAAAAAATATAAGGATAAATAAAAATAAAATTATTAAAAATAAGGATAAATAAAATTATTAAAAAGAGATTATGAAAAAAAGAGGTAGAAAGATAAATTTAACACTTTTGGTAATTGTTGTTGCGGTAGTCTTGATTAGTTACTTTTTTGGTAGAGGAAATGTGAGCTTGTCTCCTGAAGTTGGAGAGATTTCTCACTCAATTCAAAAGATTTATGGCCCGTTACAATCTATAGTTGGTTGGGTAAATATTAGTTTTAACGATGAATCTGCCAATTCTGTTTTATCGGATGATTTTGGAAACTCAATAATTTTAATTGATATGTTAAGAAATTCGGAGGGCTATGATTTTGAATGTAATATTGAGGATTGTGAATCAGATTATGCTGCAACTAGTCCTCAAACCAGCAAAATTTTTTATTTAAGACCTAATCAAAAAAAGATTTATGGATTTAAACTTACAGGAAATGTTGAATCAATTAGTTCTATAGATTTTGAAATTTCAAGTAATGCTCCTTCTTCATGTAAAAACCAATTAAATATAGATATTCTTAATGATGAAATTCAGGACTATGCAAATGATAAAGCTTCAGAAGCTGTTTGTGGAAAAAGCTATGGATGTTATGATTCTTCAACATCTTCCGAAACATACTCTTTAGATTTCTCTCCATATTGTCAAAAAATAGATTTAGATATTTCTCCTGGATTTAAAATTGGAGCCTTAGTAAAAAAAGATCATGGAGCGAATAGTTTGAAAATGAACTTATATAATAGTTATGGAGAAAATATAGAGGCTGGAAATTGTGATTTAACAGATCCAATAAATTCAGATTGGCAGGAAATTTCGTGTGATATAGATTATCTGGTTTTAGAAAAAGAAAGTTATTATGTTTGTATTTTATCAGAAGGCTCGGAAGGAAATTATAAAATAAGAGGATATAGCGATTCAGATGGATGTGGTTTTCACGGAAGACCTAAAAAATCAGAGGTTGCATCTTATAAGATATTTGCACAACCAAAAGGATTTGATGCTATTGGAGAGCTAAGAGTTAGTAATCAGGCGGCTAATGGAGAGACTCTAAGCGCTAAGGCTCAGGATTATATTACAAGTTTATACGGAGATGGAATAGATTGTATTGATGGATGTATAATTCCAATATCCTTTCAGGCCGGAGCAATAGGACAAGATATAGAATTAAAAAATCTAGAATTAAAATATTCAAAAACTTCTGGAGTTGTTACTGAATCTAATTTTTATAATCTTCAAGAAACACCTGCAAAAATAAATTCTGAGTATGGAAAACTGTATTTAGATAATAGTAATTTTAGTGTTCCTTCTGATTATGGAAAAGAAAATTTTGTATTACGACTAAATGGAGCTGAGTTATTCCATCAAAAGATAACTATTGAAAAAATTCCAGAAATAAGAAGTCTTTCTCCCCTTAGTTTACCTGCAGGAGTTCCAACTAATTTTGTAGTTGATGCTCGAACATCTAGTGGTAGTTTAACAGATTTCCAATGGGATTTTGGAGATGGAGAGATTAAGGAAACTAAAACTAATTCAATAATTTACAAATATAATAAAACTGGAAGTTATGAATTAAAAATTCAGGTCACAGATGAAAATAAAAAAAGTTCGGAAAGAACTTTTGAAATTAATGTAAACTCTCCAAAAGACTTTCTAAACAAAACAATCTTTTCTGAATTAGAAAATTTAAATTTTGTTAAAGATAGTATAGAAAGTTTTTCCCCATTTGAACAAAAAATACTAAACGAGCTTCTTGATTTGGAGAGTGTTGAATCTGAATTAACAAGTTTTCAAAGAAAGTGCAAAACACAGGCAAGTGAAGATAGTGAGTATATTGAAATTGCTGAAAAATTGATTGAATTAAAGATTCCTCGAGAAGTATGGGAAAGTAAAACTCTTGATTCTACAAAGTATTATTTTGATAAAAAGAATATTGATTTGTCTTTAATAGAAGAGATTGGAAAGGGAAGTTATAGTGAGAAGAAATCAGAAGAGTATAAAGATGCTATTCTATCTTGGAATCAAGAAAATATAGAAGCTAAAATTGATTTCAAGGAAATATCTGTTAGATTTTCTAAAGATGAACCTCTTGTTAGATTCTTTAAATTTACTATATCTGAGAATAATGAAAAGGATAAAGAAGTATTCCTTATTTTTCCTAATCTTGAAAATTTAGAATTTGAAGATAATTATGGAGAAAGAACTGAAGGAGAGGAAAATTATATTGTTATTGATGAGTTTCCTGAGACTATCTCCTTCTCTACTACAGAGGATGTTGATTTTACAGATATAGATGCTTATTTATCCCCCTCACTTAGTGAGATTACAATATCAGAAAATGGAAATGAAGAACCAAAGAGCTTCAACTGGGCTTTATTTATAATGGTTGTAATTCTTTTAATCATTATCTCGGTTGTTATTTACCTATTTATGTATAATTGGTACAAAAGAAATTATGAGAATTATCTTTTTAAAAATAAAAATAATTTATATAACATTATGTCCTACATAAAAAGATCAAAGATGAAGGGAGAAAGTGAATCCACAATCTATAAGAGTCTTAAAAAATCTGGATGGGCATCTGAACAGGCTAAATATGCTATGAAGAAATATTTTGGAAAGAAAACAGGTATGTTTGAGATTCCTCTTGCGAAGTTTTTAAAAAGAAAGAAATAGCAAGGGAAAAGATATTAATAAAACATACAAAACTTTAATAAAGCATTTTAACAATTTTATACTATGGTGATAAAAATAGTAACTAACTTTTTTTCAAGAATCTTCTCAAGTATATTTAGTAATAAAAAAGATATAAAACTTGGATTTTATGGTCCTCCAAATGCAGGAAAAACCAGTTTAGCAAATAGAATTTGTAAAGATTTCACTGGAGAGGAGATTGGGAGTGTAAGTAAGGTTCCTCATGAAACAAGAAATATTCAATTTAAGGAGAAAGTTAATATTGAATATAAAGGGAAAAAGATGACTTTTAAGATGATTGATACTCCTGGAATTGCTACTAAAATAGATTATGAAGATTTTCTTAAATTTAAGATGAGCAAAAAGGAATCTAAAAAAAGAGCAAAAGAGGCTACTCAGGGAGTTATTGAAAGTATCAAATGGCTAGATGATATGGATGTTGTTGTTGTAGTATTAGATGCTTCAGAAAATCCATATAATCAAGTAAATATAACAATCATAGGAAATCTTGTGGCTAGAAAAATTCCGGTATTAATTGTTGCTAATAAAATAGATAAAAGTAAATCAGATATTAAAAAAATAGAAGCCGCATTCCCAGAGTATGATGTTGTTGGTATAAGTGCAAAATATGGGAAAAATTTAGAAGAGTTTTATGAATCAGTATTTAAATTAAGTAAAAAACTATAGAAAAAACATTTATAAGTAAAAAAGATTATAAGATATAAAAGAGTGTGAGAATTTAAGGTTCTCATTTGATTAGTTAAATAGGTTAATATACAATGACTAAAAGAGGAAAAAAATTAGGAAATATAAAAGGATTCGCGATACAATTTTTGCCTTATGCTGAAATAAGGAATCTAGATAGTAATCAAAGAATTAAAAAAATCCTTGGAATTGTTCTTGGAAATAATATTTTAATATTACAAGGAAAACTTCGAACTGAGGAAGAGACTAGACTCATTGGAGATACAATGGCGATGATTGAACATGTAAAAGAGTTTAAGGGGATAGAACTTGCAGTCATCTCTGGAAATGGCGATGAAGAGAGTGTCTGGAATAAAATGAAAAAAGGTATGGCAAATGTTCTCTCTGGAGGGGATATGGGAGCAATAACAATAATTGGTCCAGCAACAATTGTTAAGGAAATGAAAAGAAATCCTAAGAAGATTGAGTTGTTGTTGAATAGATAGTTCTTCTCAATTAATTTTAAATAGTTGTTTAATCTGTTTCTTTTATGCCACACCAATGTGTTCACTGTAAAAGAATTATTCCTCTTGGAAGTAAAGAACTTCTAGAAGGATGTAATGATTGTGGAGGGCATTTCTTTTTTTATGTACGAGATGAGCATCTAAAAAGTATTGAAGAAAATCCAATTGAAATACCTCAGGAACAGAAAAAAGAGGTAGAAAAAGATATTAGAGAGATGGCCGGAATTATCGAAGAAAGTGTTCCAGTAATTTTAGATATTGAATCTGTGAGAAGTATGGGAGAGGGAAAATTTGAGATTGACCTTGCTAATCTTTTTAACAAAGATCGTCCTTTAATATATAAACTTGAAGAAGGAAAGTATATAATTGACTTGTCCACAACTCTAAAAAGAGATATTAAAACTCTTAAGGAGATAAGAGATCCCAATGATAAGGGAAATAATAAGAAAAAATAATTATAAAAACCCTGATTTCTATACTATATTATGGCAGCTAGTGTTAATTCTATTCTAAAAAAAGTTCTTGAAAAGATAAAACCCTCCAAAAAAGAATTAGACGAGATGAATGTTTCTATAAATTCTATTAAAGATAAACTCTCTGAAAAAATTAAAGAAATGGATTTAAATGTAGAAATTTTTATTGGTGGCAGTTTTGCTAAAAGAACCGTAATAAAAAAAGACTCCTATGATGTGGACATCTTTCTTAGATTTAACAAGAAATATGGAGATGAAATATCAGAGATTACTAAAAAAATCTTATCTGTTTTTTCTGATGTTGAATTAATACATGGAAGTCGTGATTATTTTAAAATTAGACTTAGAGAGGATTTCTTTGTTGAATTAATTCCAGTAATAAAAGTTAGAAAACCAGAAGAAAGTTCCAACATTACAGATTTATCTTATAGTCATGTAAAATATATTCACAAAAGTGTAAAATCAGATAAAATTCTTGATGAAATTATGCTTGCAAAAGCTTTTTGCTTTGCGAATCATTGCTATGGTGCAGAGTCTTATATTAAGGGATTTTCTGGTTATGCATTAGAATTATTGGTTCATAACTATGGAGGATTTCTTAAATTTGTTAAGGCTATTGATAAATCAAAAAAAGGAGAGAAGATAATAATTGATATAGAAAAAGATTTTAAAAGTAAAAGGCAAATTATGATGGATTTGAACAGTTCTAAACTCCAGAGTCCAATTATTCTTATTGATCCTACCTATAAAAATAGAAATGCGCTTGCTGCACTAAATGAGGATACTTTTGAAAGATTTAAGAAAGTTGTAAAAGAATTTCTGAAAAATCCTTCTTTAGAATTCTTTGAGGAGAAAAAAACAGATTTGGAAAAAATAAAAAAAGATGCTCTTACTAAAAAGTATGAATTTGTATTGCTTGAAGCTATAACAGAAAAACAGGAAGGAGATATTGCTGGAAGCAAATTATTAAAATTTTATAACCATTTAAGTGAGGAAATTGTAAAATATTTTGAGATAAAAGATAAGGGATTTAATTATAATGGGAATAAAGCCGCTCGTTTCTATTTTGTTGTTAAATCTCGAGAAGAGTTAGTTATTGATGGCCCGGATATAAAAGATAAAAAAAATATGGAGGCATTTGAGAAAAAACATAAAGATTATTTTACAAAGAAAGGAAAAGTTTTTTCAAAAGAAGTAATAAATTTTACATTAAAAGAGTTTATTGAGAAATGGAAAGATAAAAATAAAAGTAAGATAAAGTCAATGACTATAGTTGATATGAAGATTATTGAATAATTAATCTTGTCTTCCTAAACATCCCTTGTAAATAAAATCTGGTTCAAAACGTCCTCCATCAGAGGATTCAAAATGAGGGAGAGTTCTAATCCCTGTAGAAGAGACTGAAGCTAAATGTTGAGAACTATTCAATGAAATTAAATGCTCATCTATTCTAGGAGTGTCTTCTTCTGGAACAGAATTTGGGTTTGTACATAGAATAAAATGTTCAGGAATATAGAATCTGTGGTTTCTCATTTTATTTCATAGCCCTCTCGAATAAAGAAGCGAATGCTTCTGCGAAGAACTCGGAGTTAAGCCAGATTGCTACATCTTCGTCTTCAGAATTTTTAGATAAATAGAATAGAATCTCTTTTCTATCAATTATGAAAAACTTTGCATCTAAATTAACTTTTTTTAATTTTATCTCTAGTCTTTTTTCAAGTTCCTTTATTTTTTTATCATCTCCACTAAGAGCAACATTAAACTTAATATTGTTTTTCTTAAATATCTCAAAAGTTTGATAGAAAAGTTTGGCTCTTGAGCTTAATTCCTCTACATTTGTACAGATTATAACTTCCTTAGTTGCATTTTGAATTATTTCTTTTAGATGGTTTGAAATGTTTGATTTTCCTTTTATTGATGCAGAAATATCTTCTTTTCTTACGGGATCTATTCCATCTTTGTAAAGAGCTTCAAGTTTTGAAAACTCTTCAGTTTCTTTTATTTTTCCTAAACTTTGAATTTTATCTTCTGCTTCTTTTCTAGTATTATTCTTCATTTTTTCAAGAATCATTTTTGGTTTTACTCCAAGATATTTTACAGGTTTTCCAAGTTTAACTATTGCAAATCCTTTCTTCTCTAAACCTTCTAAAACATCATAAGTTCTACTTCTTGGAACTCCTGAGATGTCTGCAATCTCTCCTGCAGAAGCAACTCCCTTTCCAAGTAATGCTAACCAAACTTTTGTTTCATATATATTCAAATTAAAGTAATCTTTAATTTTATTTATTAATTCTTGTTTTACTAACATTTTAAACTAAAACTCCTCCGATAACACTATATCCATTATTGTGAATTTTAAATTTTAAATTTCTAGAACTAACTTTTCCTCTAACTCTAACAATACGAGAGCCATCATATAATTCATTAAAAGATTTTACATTTAGTACACCTTGGAGTTCTTTTATTTGCTCTTCTAAATAAAAAATGCTAGTTGCAGCTCCTCCATCTTCTCTTACTCTTACAAATCTGTCATTTGTCATTTTAATTACAAGGATAAACTTTATTATCTTTTAATTTTTGTTTTGCCCCTTTCCATTTTTCTGCTAAATCTTCAGGTTTAGCTCTTAACTGTCTTGAAACTTCGGTATATCTTCTGTGATGAGAATTCCAATCCACTAAATCTTGCTCAGTCAAATTATTAGGAAGCATTGATTCATAATGCGCCATTGCTTGCTTACATCTAATTCCTTCTGAAACAAGACGATTCATTTGTTCAAAATGTCTGGTTATTTTTATTGTCATAAATTCACTACTTTTATTCAGTTTATAAATCTTACGATTATGTTGCTTTTACATAGTGATAACAAATAGGAAGATTTAAAAAACAAGAATATTTGAAAGAAATATGGGAAAAGAACAAATTGGATTTCATTCAAATGGAACTGCTAGAGATGATGGAATTGATTTTAAAAGTTATGAAGGGCGCTGGGTAATTGCAGATAGAAAAGGGAGTAATCCTATTGCAGGATATTTGAGGAGTGTCACAAAAGATGGATTATTACTAAAACCATACCAAATAATTGACTTTTCTGGAGGAAATAAAAATTTTGTAATTAGAGAAACTGGACTTCCTCTTTTAATAGAAAAAATAGAAGTAACTGGAATAGGAGAGACAACTAAAGACAATATTCAAGGATTTTGTGATTACAATAATCGTGAAACACAGAGAGACGAATATAAAAGAAGAGCTGATTTTCAAAACGCGTTTCCAAGACAAAGGATAGTTATTGCTAAAAGATAAAATAAAATTCTTATCAAATTTAAATTACAACAAAAACCAGCCAATTAGCATTCCTAAAAATATTCCTGCAGATATAAAAGGCATTGCGGGATAAAACTTCTTTTTTTCTGCGAAGAAAAATAAATAACCTAATCCTAAAGTTGCTCCTGCGATTACTAATAATGCTGGAATTAATCCCCAAACTCTTAATACAACTCCAGAAGTGATTATAGGGAATATAACATCTCCACCACCAAGTATTGCGATATTAACTTTTATTTTCTTTTCTTTTAACTGCTTTTTTGACATGTTTTTTTTCATAGATTTTATTTTATCTCTAACTTTTTTAGATGTGTAAGGAACAAAAAATCCGGAAAACACGTTTAACTTTTGTATCTGGTATTGTGCCATCTTCTGCATTATTCCAGAATGCCAAACAGCCCACATATCATAAATTGAGATTACAATTAATAGAATAACAATTGTCCATATGTTTAATATTGGAACAAAAACTGCGGCAATTCCGGGATATACTAAAAGTTCTGTGGCATTATGAACCAATAAATTATTTCCATAAATTTTTAGCCAGGCAAGAGGAAGTGCTATTAAGAATGCAATTAAAGAGGCATATTTAAGTGAGGAAACCGGAGCGGTTAGAGTTATTCCTAGTGCAATTACAATTACAACAAAAAACCAGGCCTTTAAAACAAAATCCCATTGTAATTTATTTAAAAATATTAATAATGAAATTGCTATTACAAATGCTATAAGTAAAGATGGGAAAATATAATAAAAATCTTTTTCTTGTTCTATCTGTGGAGTTTCCATTCCGTAAGGAAGTTCTTCTCCGGAGGTTGTATAATGATTTACAACATAAAGACCGATAAATTGAGTTATAATAAACATTGCTAAAAGAACTGCAGTTATTTTTAGATTGTGTTTCATATTAAACTAATTTTTTAATTCCTCTTTTTATTTTATTAAATAGAGAAATTAGTTTATAAATATAAGGGTGAATCTAATGAGAATTGATTATTAATAATTTCTTCCGGACAAACTCTTTTTGCATAATTTTCTAAAGATTCTCCTCTAATCGGATTTGGGGCATCTTGAGGAAATATAGGATATGCTTGTTTAAGCGAGGCTATTGCTACTCTTTGTGATTCAGAACAATTTCCTAACTCCACTATCACCTGCCCTTTCATTCTCTGAGGCCCATCTAAACTTAAATTTTTTATTGCCTCGTGAATATTTTTTCCCCTTCCATATACCACAACATTTTCAATATTTTTTGATGTCATAGTTTGATAAAATAAATTTTATTTAAGAGATATTTAACGAAGTCTTAGAGTTTCAAGATTTCTTGGAACATTTGTTTCAACTCGATTAAGTTTGTATAATGCAGATGCTAAATCTAAAGATTTAGAACTTTCTCCATGATTAATAATAATTCTTTTTGGTTTTGGACGCATATTATTAAAGAAAGAAATTATTTCGTTTCTTCCAGCGTGTGCTGTTAATCCATCGATAGTATAAACTTCTAAATCTACTTTTACTCTTTCTTCCCTTCCATCAACCATCATTCTAACCTCTTTAATTCCTTCTTGTACCTGTCTTCCTAAAGAACCAACTCCTTGATAACAGACAAAGACTATTGCATTTTTTGGATTTGATGCATACTCTTTAAAATATTCTACAGAGGCTCCTCCAACGAGCATTCCGCTTGTAGCAAGAACAACACATGGACCACCCTCAATAACTTGTTTTCTTTCCTGAGGAGAACCAACTCTTGAAAAAATATCTGAGATGAAAGGATTTTGTTCCTGGAATATTTGTGTTCTTACTTTTCCACTTAAAAAATCTGGATATGCTGTATGAATTGCATTTATATCCCAAATCATTCCATCAATATAAATCGGAATTTTTTTCATTAATCCTGTTTTCATTGCATCTTCTAAAATTAACATGGTTTCCTGCGCTCTTCCTAATCCTAATTCTGGAATTAAAACTTTTCCTCCACGCTCTATTACTTTATTTACCTGAGCGATTAGCCTTTCTTCTGATTCCTTTCTTGGAGGAAGAATATCATCTTTACTTCCATAAGTTGATTCTGTAATAACTGTTTCAACTCTTGGAAAAATATTTACTGCCGGGTCTAAAAGTCGAGATTTTCCGTATTTGTAATCTCCACTATACAATAAATTATGTAAGCCATTTCCAATATTCATGTGTGCTAATGCAGAACCTAAACAATGTCCAGAATTATAAAATGTTAATCTTACATCTGAAGTAATATCCGTAACCTCTCCGTAATTTAAACATACAGAGTGTTTAACCATCTCTTTTATATCTGTAGATGAAAATAATGGTTGTGCTGCTTGTTTATATGCTACTCCAATAAAATCTAAAGACATTAATGCTGCAATATCTCGTGTTGGTGGAGTCATATAAACCGGGCCCTTGTAACCCATTTTGTATAAATACGGAAGAAGACCAACATGATCTAAATGTGCGTGAGAAATTATTACTGCGTCTATCTGATTTATATCAAATTCAGGGATATTAAAATAAGGAAATTTGTTTGAGCCGCTAGAAGCAATATCTACTCCACAATCTAATAATATCTTAGAATTTGGAGTTTGCAAAAGAAGACAACTTCTACCTACCTGTCTTCCGCCACCAAGGAAAGTTAATCTTACCCACTCTTCAACTTTGTCGGGATTCCAATCGTTATAAATCTTTTTTCCTATATCGTTTAGAAATCTTCTTCGGTAATTATTGTTTGCATATAAAACCTCCCTAATATTCTCGGTTATTTTAGATTTTATTGCGGGAGAACGTTGTATTTGTGGAGTCCATAGAGTTGTTTTTCTAATTTCATCTAAAATTGAACCTTGTTTTCCTATTACTAATCCTGGCTTTTTTGCTTCAAGAACAACAATACTTCTGTGAAAATCAAAATGAATATCAGTTATCTCTGCTTCTTCTGGAATTATCTTTCTAATAATCTTCTCTGTTTCTTCTTGTGAAGGAAGTATTTTTTGATCTGCACGAAGTTCAATACGTTTTTTAATTTCATTTACAATCTCTTTTATCTTTGATTCTCCCTCTTTGAAAAAATTCTCATTATTAGTGTAAATTACAATATTGGCTCCTTCGAACCCTGCTTCGGTAACCTGTCCCCTTAATTTTTCAGTTATCTGCTTTAAAATATCCATTTTATTATTCAAACCTCTTCAATATTAAAATTATTCTTTGTCGTCCTTATATTCTGAAAGGATTGTTTGTTCTACCTCTTTTTTTATTCCATCTTTTGTGATTGAGAATATATCCATTCCGTAACCACTTCCAATATCCCTTTGAGTTGAACTTTTTAGAGCCTCTTTTGCTAACTCAATTCCTTCTTTTACGTTTAAATCTTTTTTATATTGTCTTTCTAATAAACCTAAAACGTAAGGCATACCCGAACCAAAATTTGCATCGTAATCTTCTACTTTTACAACACTTCCTGCTGGTTCTATAGTATAAAGCTCGGTAGTACCATCTTCATTGAATCCAGCTAACAAAAATCCTGCCTGTTGAGGAATCATTGAGGGTTGTCTTATTCCGGAGTAAGACATATTTGCAAGCAAACTTGAAGCTTGTTTAACAGAGGGCCTTGATCTTGATCTTAGTTCTTTAAGCTTTAATTCAGCGGCTAAAACCTTTGGAACTCTTTGAGCATCTGAAACCATTCCTGTAAATGATATTAGGAGATAATCGTTAATCTGAACTGTTTTAGGATAATTTTTTCCAACAACTAAGTTTCCTGCAGTAATTTGCCTATCAGAAGCCATTACAACTCCGTCTCTACAAACAATTCCAAGAATTGTAGTTCCAGTCTTTAAAACAGACTTATTTAATTCTTCTTTTACAGTATCCATTTTTAGAATTACGGCATAAAATATTAGAACCGATATCTTTTATGAGATATTGGGGTTTATAAGTTTTACGATTTTAGAAAATTGATTGATTAAAACCTATTTTTTACCGAATTTAGACATTTTCTCTTCATAAGATTTATAAAGGCAGTTTAACCAGAGTTCCTAGAAAGTTCAAAATAGACATTATTATTTTGATTAGTTCATTTCTCCTCAGGGGAATAAAACCTGGGTGGACAAATAACAGGTTATTCTGTTAAGTCAATAAAATTTCAAATCAAATTGAAAAATTTACAAAATGAAAATAAAAAACTATTTAGCATTAGCCGGTCTCACAGGAAGTTTATTAGTAGGGGCTTTCGGAGCTACTTCAATTAAAGAACCAGAGAGTTATAAACAAGAAACAGAAAATCCAGTAATTGAAACAACAAAAAACAAATTTATTAATGAATTTTATAATCATGTAATAGGAATTAGTAAATTTAATATTACAAATAATTTAAAGAATTTTCAGGTAGTGAGTTTATCCAAAAGCGGACTTGAGAAAATAGTAAAATATTATTCAAATAATTCTAAAAAAGATAATATAACTGGAAATGCTTATGAAGATTTAACAAGAAATTATGGATTAAATGGTAATTCAGCACAAGAGATTATAGATATACTAAAAGGAATAAAATATTCTGTCAAACCTATTAGAGAGTTTGCTGGAAAGATGCCAGAAAATAATGAAATAAATATTTTATCTAGGGATGAAGAAAAAGAGGTTATTTATGAAGCAACTGGACTTGCGAGTATGTATAATTCAAAAAATTGTAAGAGAGATTTAACTGCAACAGGTGGAAAAATTCAAAATAATAAGAATACCGCTGCGATTAGCCTTTATTGGGGAGTCCCCCTTCCAGCATTATTCAAAGTAGAAAATTTAGATAATGGACAAGAGGCTTATTTTGTTGCGGATAACACTGGCCCGTATAAAATTACTTCTAAGGGATTAGAATGGGTTGATAAAAAAAGAGGACTAGCAAAACCACATCAAAAGAGAGTTATTGATTTAAGTTCGGCTCTTGCAAAACAAATAGGAATATCAGAAAAACAAGGAATTGGTAGAGTAAGAGTAAGATATATTGCAGATCTTTCAAGTTATTTAGGAAAATAAGAAGGAAAATAAAATTAAAAATTTAAAAAAATTTAAAAATTAATTCTCCCTTTTACTAATCCCGCCTTCCTTTTTGAATCGTATGATATTTTCAACAAAACCTTCCATCTTTTGTTCGTGACTTACAATAATTAATTGTGCAACATTTAGTTCTTGAAGAACGTCTCTCATCTTGTCTAATTGTTGTTCTGAAAATCCATCTGTTGGTTCGTCTAAGATAACTAAGTCTCGAGTTTTAATCTTGCTCATTAAAGAATTTATCACTTGATTTAATGATAATCTATAGGCAAGAGCTATTGCTGTTCTCTCTCCTCCAGAAAGATAAGCATAGTCTATCTCATAGTCTTGTTGTTCAATAATTGGAGTAAAATTATCGTCAAGTCTAACA
>Ga0222658_1000142_pt1 | contig 44846 bp, 48 predicted proteins | sample AntAcemetagen476_FD_179830 | JGI IMG/M metagenome (GOLD analysis project Ga0222658, IMG submission 179830) | Saline water microbial communities from Ace Lake, Antarctica - #476 | ecosystem: Environmental > Aquatic > Non-marine Saline and Alkaline > Saline | place: Antarctica: Ace Lake... | reverse complement strand
AGGAGCAACAAGAGATAGTGACATTCTTAAACCTGACTATGAGGCTTATCTCTCTCCTGCTGTTTTGGTGAGGTATGGAGAGTATATGAAGAAGCACCAAACACAGAAAGACGGTGAACGACGAGAAGGAGATAACTGGCAGCTCGGAATTTCTTCAAAACAATACATGAAATCAATGTGTAGGCATTTTATGGATTTATGGTGTCTGCACCGCGGAGTTCCTGTTATTGACGTAGACGGAGAGATGGTTCCAGATAAGCAAGAAGTTCTCTGCGCGATGATGTTCAACATCATGGGATACCTGTTTGAAGAATTGAAGAAGAGTGAGGAGGTTAAAAAATGAATTGTTTAATAAATGAGATATTCGTGTCAATTCAAGGCGAAGGTATGTGGGTTGGTACTGCCTCTATTTTCGTTCGGTTTGCTGGATGTTCGCTTGGCTGTTCATGGTGTGACACAGATTGTTCAGTGATGGATAGTCTCACTGTCCAGCAGGTTATTGATAGGATAAATTCTTTGTCTACTGTCATTGAGCACGTGGTCATAACAGGTGGAGAGCCTACTGAACAACCAGAAGCATTAAAGGCACTTATAGACGGACTACTGGAATATGGTGGATTTGATATACAGGTTGAGACTAACGGTATTCCGAATGATTTCTTTACTCATAATGTATTTGATTTACGTGACGAGGAAAACATGTGGATTACAGTCAGTCCAAAAATAGGCAAAGATTTTTTTGTTGGTGATGAACTAAAGGTAGTTTATACAGGACAGTCACTTGAGCCTTATGAACGTATTGAAGGTGAAACGTTCCTGTATTTACAGCCGTGTGATGGAATGGATAACGTACAGGAAGTAGTTGACATAGTAAAGGAGCGTCCACAGTGGCAGCTTTCATTACAGACCCACAAGCTAATAGGGATAAAATAATTGAGGACATGGTACGAGAGCTTTTAATTCATATTGGTGAAGATCCAAATAGAGAAGGATTGGTTGACACACCAAAGAGAGTAACCAAGATGATGCATGAACTATTGGCCGGATATAACCAAGAACCAGAGGAAGTTTTATCAGCTACATTCAAGAGCGACTGTAATGAAATGGTTGTGGTTAGAGAAATAGCCTTTGCTTCGATTTGTGAGCATCACGCCTTACCATTCACTGGTACAGTTGACATAGGCTACATACCGAATGGGATTGTAGTGGGAATCTCAAAGTTAGTTAGGTTGGTGGAGGTCTTTGCAAGGAGATTACAGATTCAGGAGAATATGACCTCTCAAATCGCTGATAATTTCTACAGGATAATCAAACCACATGGAGTGATGGTAAAAGTAACAGCTCGTCATATGTGCATGTCGATGCGTGGAGTAAAGAATGCTCATTCGGAAATGGTGACATCTGCTGTCAGAGGATCTTTTGAACAGCCTGAAGTGAAATCGGAGTTTTTGAAATTATGCGAAAAGAAATAGTTATCGCTGCACCACATCCAGATGATGAACTCATTGGTTGTTTTACATTGCTCGATTCCAGAAAGGTCGATAAGGTTATTTACTTTTTTGACCACAAAGGAATGCGCGGTTCAGAGGCGTACAAGTGTGCTGAAAAGTACGGATTTACTCCTGTGTTTATTTACGAGGATAGAGGTACACCAGCACAAGTTGCTATGGCATTAGCACAGGTTATTTATCCAGCAAGCACTCTTTTAATTCCGGCACCTACTGACTATCATCCGTTGCATCAGTATGTTTATAGTATCCTTCGTGGTGCGCCTGTTGAGGATATTAGGTACTACTCGGTAGAAATGAACAGGACTGACATGAAGGTGTTGACAGAAGATGCCGCAGGTATTAAGAAATGCGCGTTGGACAGTATTTACCCATCACAACGTGCACTGTGGAATAATAATGCCAAGTACTATCTGTTTGAAGGAATAACGAAATATGATTATAAAACCTTTGCCACAATTAAAACCTCTGCGGAAGGCTGTCACCAATATCCTGAAGCTCGTGGTAGATTCTATTATCTAAAGGATCTCCACAGACACGTGTTCCATGTCACTGTAAGAATCGAACAGAGCAATGGGATTGACAGGGATATAGAGTACCTGGAGGAGAAGCGTAACCTTACCACTAAATTAGAAGGACTGCTCCATACAATGGCTCCTTCGTCCTCCTGTGAAGATATAGCATTATTGATAAGAAGATGGTATATTCAAAGGTTTCCTCGCAGAGAAATTAAAGTTGAGGTTTTGGAAGATGGTGAGAACGGAGCGTTGATAGTATGATTGCTCACTTTGGTCTTTGTGGGTTTAATAATCGGTTTAAGGAACCCACTCCTAAGAGCGGTGGGCGACTCATTATTAATAAATAAATAAACAAATGGGAATAATTTAAGAGCGGTGCACCTTTTCAAGCTTTACTTCCTCGACAGTTTTAATGATTCTAAGCGTCCCACCAGAAATTTTGCCCGCTTGACATTTTTACCTAAAAAGAAAGGATGAATTAAATGAAAAGAAAAGAAATTATACAAGGATGGAATGTAAACCAAGTTACCCGGTCGTTCAGAATAACTAAGGCGTTAGTGTATCAGCTTACGCATAAACTTGGTTTACATTTTCCAGACCTTCCTCGCGGAAATCATAATAAGATGTTCTTCACCTTGAATGATATAGCTTTTATAGAAAGGATACTTATAGAGAAGAAAAGAGGAAAGAGTCTTGCTGCGATAATTAAAGAGATAAAATCTCAGCCTATTCCTATTCGGCGTAAACTACGTTTTACACCTAAAAGAGAATCTGACGATTGCATTACCTGTCCTACGTCTTATCACGACAAAGATGGTTATCCACTTTCAGCAGGTTTCCGGATTGCAAAGAATGAGTATAAAAAGGAAAAAGGACCGATACCTTTTGGAGTTAGCCTGAGAAGTAGCTGCGGGAATAAGGGCTGTGTAAATCCAGATCACCATTATCTGTCTTACCCCATAGCCAAATGTGAGGTATGCGGGAAAGAATTAACTTATCAGGAAACACACTTCGTTCAGAGTCCTTCAAAACCTTCAGTGTGGAAAAGACGATGTGCTCGGCACGCAAGAGGAGTAAATAATGATGCAGAATAATAAAAGAAAAGTTTTTTTACTTCCGATAGAACCTTTAGAGTCTCGCTACAGTGCTCAGTGGGCACGTTGGATTCCTACAGCTTTTTCAGCAGCAGGATATGACGGCGGCGTTATCAATGGTTGTCCTTTAACCGATCATATTGAAACTGGAACCTTCTTGGACATAAACTCTACACTACATTATAAAGCTACACAATTAGCCGGAATTGCAAAGATGTTTTACAAGAAGATGATTAACCCAGGTGATATATTCTTTGTCAGTGATCTGGAGTTTTGGGGGATAGAGAGCATCCGATACCTTTCCGTACTCAATAAGATACCTGTCAAGATATATGGATTCCTTCATGCTGCCAGCTATACAAAAGGAGATTTCATGGAACCGTGCGCTGAGTTCGCGCAGATATTTGAAAGAGGTTGGATAAATATTTGTGACAAGGTGTTTGTGGGTTCTAACTATCATAAGAGAAAGATTATTAGATGTAGAGCTAAAGATGAAGCAGAGGCTGTGGAGTGGTACAGAAACAAGATCGTGGTGTCGGGTAATCCATGGGATGGATTAGACGCATGGGATGAATTAGATGGGGATGGTTATACAAAAGTTAAGCAGGTTATTTTTCCTAACCGCCCCGATCTAGAGAAGTGTCCTGTTGACTCTCTTCAGGTAGCAATTGAGTTAAAAGCGATCCGGCCTGATGTTAATATGGTATTTTGCACAGCGCGTAAACAATGGGGAGATGATGAATTACGAGCTTACGCACAGGAGCTGGTTGATTTAGGCATTATTGAACTACATGAAGGAATATCAAAGAAAGAATATTACAATCTTCTTGTGCTGTCTATGGTAATGGTTTCAAACACGGCGGAAGAGAATTTTGGTTATTGTGTTATTGAGGCGTGTAACTTCGGTTGCCAGCCGGTAGTTCCAGATGCTTTTTCTCATCCTGAATTGCTTGGCAACAACAAGCAGTTACTCTACAAAAGGTACAGTCTCACGGATTGTGTTAATCTGGTTGAGGATAGATTAGATAATCCTATAGCTGTTGCACATTACGCCTCAAGATGCATTGAAGCGTTACCCAATATCATTGAAGCAATAAAGAAGGACTGTGGTGAATAGCATTGTCCGTGGAAAAGATTTATCTTGTTACTGACTGTCCGTACTCCATTGAAGCTATGATGCGGTGCGGGCATAAGAATATGCTGGTGTCGTTCTATTACCTGTACAAGGCGTATAGGAATGGAAACGATAGTAAAACACATCGAGCATTGGTCGAAGCACATAAGCACGGTGCTAATATAATGCTTGATAGTGGTACACATAGCTTCTACACCAGCAGAGGTAATCTTTCAGAGATAGATGAGTTCTTTGATCTATATATTAAATATCTAAAAGAATATCATTACATGTTCTCCAGGATAATCGAACTCGATGTTGAGGAATACATAGGACTTGCTACTGTTGACAAAATGACAGAGAAGTTAAGAGAACAAGTCGGTAGAGACATCGTTCCTGTGTGGCATAAGCAGCGAGGTTTCAATAGGTGGAGAGAGATGTGCAAGTGTAATAGGTACGTGGGCTACTCTTTTAAAGGAAAGCCTCTTTATGGAAATGAGAAATTCTTTGCCGTGTCAGAGAAAGAGAAAACAAAAGTACACGGGTTCGCAATGGGTAGTTTCGGTATGTTAAAGAAACATCCATGGGGATCGGTGGATTTCTCTACGTGGAAAAAGAGAGCGGCGTATGGATTGGTGTTTGTTCCGGTGAAAGACTTGATAAGAGATAAGTTCTGGGACACGAACTATGGAAACACACCGCACATAGCAGTATCAGAAGCAAGTAAGCACACAAAGGAGTACATAGGTAATTGGTCTCCTAGAGTGCGTAAGGTTGTTGAGAAGTATTTCCATGAGTTAGGAGAAAGGCATTTCGATGATGGAGAGAGATATACCATCGAGAAGCTAGGCAGATATGAAGATGAAGAAGAGAGGAGTGCCGCGTTAGCGTTGAGATATGAGGTAAATATTTTGTTCTTCAAAGAGCTTGAGGAACGTCTGCAACCAGGAGTATGTGACATAGGAGAAGCTAAGAGTCTTAACAGGCTGTTCTAAAGGAGGGTCTAGTATGGGAAGCAAAGCTACAGTTATAGTCAACCACGCAGATTTGAAAGAGTTTGCGGCGAAGGTGGCGTTGAACGGATTAGTTCCAGATTGTATTATCGAAGCTGCGGACGGAAAGATCAGCGCCATGGGAGTCAACAGAACACGTGTCGTTTGTTTTTATGGAGAAGCAGAAGCAGTAGTTAAAAAACCTGGACGGATTACAATACCTGCGTTGCCTACGTTTGCCGGAATCCTCTCAAGGTTTGATTACGAGAGTAAGACCAGAATGCAGTTTACCGGAAAGCATGTTGCGTTGACCCAGAAAGGTAAGCAAGGTCAGTTTGCTGTTGTGAGTGATGACTTGATAGAAAGCACGCAAGGACTTGAACTAATTGAAACAACCGATTTCCAGAAGAGAATCTTTCGTCTCAAGAATGATGATGATGATGTGAAAGAGATAAAGTTTTCCAAGAAGAATATGTTGGTCATCGACACCAGTTTACTAAAGAGTCTGGTTGGAGATGCTGGTGTGGTTGGAGAAGAGTGGTATACGTTTAGTATCTCCAAGGACGGCAAGGTAAAGGTCAGTACCGACAATGCTGCTGGCAGTGCTCGTTTTATTACCAAGCTCGTTCCGTCAGAGATAGAGTGTTCACAGGATTTCTCAATGTCGCTCGGTTTCGGTTTCAAGGAAGTTATCAGCAATTGTGATGGAGATGTTACCATGTTCTTCAATCCGAAGGCTAATTTCAAGCAGGAGCAAATGCCGGTGTGGATAGAGAACGGTTCATTTTCATATATCGTTCAGACGGGAGAATCACCTGATGACGGTGAAGAAGAAACGAAAGCCTAAGCGGCCTTTAACTACGGTCATTGTGGGAGATGTTGATCTCACGGATGATAAGAGCCTTTCTGATGTGTCCGTGTTTCGGCAGGATATGTTCCTGTGTAAACCACTCATTCCGTCTACCGTACTGATCGACGCCGATTTGACAGGACTGACACCTAAGCAGTTCAAATGGATGTTACACAATACGGTCCTTCCGGTTGTTGTGCGTGTGTCAAACGCAAAGAGTGCTGCGCTGTTAAAAGGCGTCAATTCTGATTTGGTCAAGATTCAGTACGGTGATGTATGGGGGAATAAGAAGGACTTGTTTGCTCTGTTGAACGCTGTGGTGTTTAATAAAGATAGAGATGCTGTTTTCAAGATATTGGAAGAGAATACCGGAGCTTTGTATATCGCTGTGAAGTTTCTCATCAGCAGCATCATGCACTATCCTGAGAACGCCGATGTGCTGGATGCGGTTGATAGATACCTGCTAGGCAAAGGCTCAAATACATCTATCAGCCGTATGTTGGCCTACGGATTTAAATCAGTTGAGAATAAAAGAAGAATCTTTTTCAAGTTGATGTTGAAATAAAGGAAGGAATATAACTATGCTCATTGAAGATTATCGTCCGACTACCTTTGATGGATTTGTGGGACACGAAGATACAAAGGAGATGCTACAGACATTGTTAGAGAAGGATGGAACCATTCCACATCTCCTGTTCTACGGACCGGCAGGAACAGGTAAGACAACAATGGCGCTCATCTTGGCAAAAGCAATGTTTGGTAAATCATGGCGAGGCAATTTCTTGGAGATGAATGCTAGTGAGGAAAGAGGTATACAGGTCATCAGAGGAAAGGTACAAGATTTTTGCCGTACAGTTGGCCTAGCCCAAGGCAAACCCAAGGTGGTGTTCCTTGACGAATCGGATTCACTCACGAAAGACGCACAGAATGCTCTTCGTAGAATAATGGAAGTCAATTTTAAGAATTGCCGGTTTATTCTTTCAGCTAATTACGAACAGAAACTTATTGAGCCGCTGGTAAGCCGTTGTGTGGAGTGCCATTTCGATTACATTCCTATCAAGCTCGTAGCAAAGCATATCTTCAGGTTGATGAAAAAGGCCGGAAAACCAAAGAAGGAGGTTGCAATAAAAGCGGCTAAGTTGAGTGGTGGAGATATGCGGAAGGCCATGACTATCCTTGAGCGGTATCTTAATGGTGGTAAAATCTCCAAGTTACAGTTCGATGAGGACGTATTAACTATGGGGATAAAGAAGTTCATCGACTTGACGTTCAAGAACAGCGGAGAGACACACATTATCCTTGATAGAATCTGGCATGAAGCGGTAAAGACTGAGCAACGTGCAGAAATACTACCGTTCATTGCCGAGACAGAGTTCTATATGGCACAAGGAACAACGAAAGTACTCCAGCTACAAGGATTGTTCTGCAAGATTCAGCGCATTCTCAAAGGAAATAACTGATGCAGGATTTGTTTGGTAACAAGATGGCCGGATGCACTAAGTGTGAATTAAGTGCATCCGGCATCAATCATCCGTGTATACCTCCGTATTCAAGTGGTGGTCCTGTAGAGATTATATTCATTGGAGAAGCTCCCGGTAAACACGAGGATGAGGAAGGAGAAATATTTGTAGGAAAAAGTGGCAAGCTCCTCAGAAAGGCTCTGTATAAAGTAGGAATAACTAAAGGATACATTATAACCAACGCTGTTCGCTGTCGGCCAACTACACCTAATGATAAAAATAGACAACCAACGAGTAAGGAAATCATTGCTTGTAATCCTAAACTTATAGCTGAATTGGTGAAGTACAAAGATACATTGAAGGTCATTGTACCTCTTGGTGGTGTTGCGTTGAGTAGCCTAATGGGTTTGAAGGGGATTCAAAGGTTTAGAGGCAATGTCTTGAGGTATAGTAACAAGGTTGCTGGCCTGAGTAACATTCCGGTAGTTCCAACCGTCCATCCAGCGTTCATTTTAAGAAAAGGTTATAGAGAAGAGCACGAGGAGCAGCTTAAACTTTTCCGTGCCGATTTGAAGAAGGTTGTGTCTGTATTAAAAGGTGAGGAGATCGAACAGCCTCAGAGTAAGTTACATGAAGGATACAAGTGCTCTCGTGATGATAGTTCAGCTATTTCACATATCCTACAGCTATCGAAGTATGACAGGCTCAGTTTCGATATAGAGACGATGAGCAAGACAGATAGTACTATTGTGTGCATTGGGTTTAGCTGGGCACCTGGAGAAGCGTGTTGTATTCCAGTCCATCATAGTGAAATAACTCTTGAACACAAACAAGCTATTATCACACACTTGAAGGATTTGTTTGAGGATGAAACCAAAACATTCATTGCACAGAACGTATTGTTTGATATGGTTGAACTAAGAAGACAGTTTGATATTGAGATACAAGGTAAAGTTCTGGACACGATGGAAATGCATCGACTCCTAGATGAAACAGGAAATAACGGTTTGGAATCAATGGTGTGGGAGTATTTTTCAGAGTACGGCGGATACAAAGATAGATTCTGGAAAAAGTACTCAGGTCTTTTGATGTGTAACATTCCGCTCATGGCAATGTCGAATTACAACTGCACCGACTGCGATATGACATTTAGAATAGCTGGAGTGGTAGAGAAGCAGTTGAAGAAAGAAAAGATGTGGCATCTCTATTCAGAAATCGTATCACCATCTGTTGCAGAAGGATATGCTGACCTTATGTATTACGGATTGGCTGCTGATCCGGTTTATGCAAAGAAGGTAGAACGGCACATACTGAAGAAAATAAAGAAGTTTGAGAAGCAGATGTTTGAGTTTCCTGAAGTTTTTCAGTACATGATGAGGAAAGGAGCGTCTTTTAAGTTCTCGTCAAATGACCAGATGGCGCAGATACTATTTGGATTAATGGGTCTACCGGTGATTATAACTACAGAGTCAGGTAAGGCTCAGGTTGATGAGAAAGTCCTTACGGTGCTGGTAGATGATTACAATTCAAAGTTCGCTGAGGTTCTATTGAAGTACCGAAAGCAGACAAAGCGGTTGAATACCTATGTCACTCCGATAGTTGAGCGTAGAAGGATAACAACAGAGAATCGCATTCACCCACGGTATAGGTTTGTTGACACTGGAAGGACTGCTACAAGAGATCCAAATCTTCAAAACATCGAGCGCGGTTCTTTCCTCAGAAACTTGTACGTCGCTCGTCCCGGTTACATTCTAGTTAGTCCTGATTATTCTCAGGTAGAGCTTCGTGTTATGGCAGCACTGTCAGGTGATGAAAATATGATTAAATGTTTTATGGGAGGAGGAGATATTCATAGTAATACAGGCTGTGGAATATTTGGTGTGTCTGTTGATGAATTAACAAAAGAGCAGCGAGTAAAGGCTAAAGGATTCAATTTCGGTGTCTTGTATGGTAGAACAGCTCACGGCTTGGTTGATGATCGAAAAGGATTTAATCTTGATGGAGAAACAACGTTACAACAGGCTGAGGAGCAACTACAGAAGTTCCTTGATACCTATCCAAGCATCGAAGAAGTTTATTGGAAAACTGTTATTGCCGAGGCGTTGAAGAATGGATACACAACAAATCCGTTTGGTAGGAGAAGGCAACTGAAGGATTTGAAAGGAATGAATAGGAGGATAGCAGAGAAACATTTCGGTCACGCTATCAGGCAATGTAAGAATACCGGAATCCAGAGTACAGCAGCAGATATATTGAAGCTTGCATTTATAGCCATAATGAGAGAGTTTAGGCAGAGGGATTGGTTGGGTTGGAAGAACATTGTAATTCCGGTCAATGAAAACCATGACGCTCTGTATTTTGAGGTTCTACGATCAAGAGCAAAGGAGGTAATTATTGTAATTAAGCGGAAGATGGAAAGTGTTGATCTACCGTTTATGAGAGGGATCCCGCTGGTGGCTGATGTGGCTGTCGGTAAGCGTTGGGGAGCCTTAAAGGATTTGAATGTAAGCGGGTAACGCGTGGGCACATCTTTATAGTAAGAGGAAGGAAATGGAATAAATTATGCCAAAGGATAAAAAACAGCAAAAGGAGAGAGATCCGTTATTGTTTTCTGTCATGTTACCGTTTCTCCACATGAAGAAGAAGATCAATTTGCGTGAAGAGATCAAAGTCAACGCCGAGGATTTGTCCAAGGAGTTCGCGGAGCAGTCTGGCAAATACGCATATTGGGCAAGTTTAGAAGCTAATGCTGAAGGTCTTGTGAACAAGCTGGAGGACGAGCGAAATGCAATGTTTGCCGTTCTAGGTGAAGAGACTCGTGCCACACTGAAGGAAGAACAACCAAAGCCTCCTACAGAGGCGCAAATTAAGAATACAGTGAATCAGGATGAGTCGTATCAACAGGCAACATCCACTCTTCGTAAGGCAGAACTTCAATGGAAGTTACTGAAGGTAGCCAAGAAGTCGTTTGAACAACGAGCCAACATGCTCATCAGTCTTGGAGCAACGCAGAGAAAGGAGCATGCGTCAGACATAGAGGCATTGGCTGATAAGGCGTCAAAGATTGTGAGTCATTTAACTGACGATTCAGATGAGGACGATGAATAGGAAAGAGGAATTATTATGGGACTAGATTTAGATGATTTGAAACAGTATCATGCAAAGGTAGAAAAGAAGCTGGCTGGAGAATCCGCCGGTCGCCCAGGTTACATCAGCCTGAGTGATAAAACGCGGATACGAATTATGCCTCCGCATCAAGACATGCGTAGATTCTTTACGGAAATCAGAGTACATTACGGAGTAGGTGAGGATGAAGAAAAGATTTATTGTCCGAAGATGGACGGTAAAAAGTGTCCTGTATGCTCCTATGTCAAGAAGCGTTACAAGAGTGGAGATTCACAGGATAGAGAGTTCGCTAGTCGCATCGGCGCTAAGTCCCGCTATCTGTGTAATGTCATAGATGTTGACGATACTAAAGCTGGGGTGCAGAAGTTTGAGTTTGGTATCAAGACTCTTAATCCCATTCTCGGTATCATCAACGATCCTGATTTTGGTGACATTACTGACCAGCTCACCGGACGAGTTTTGACTATCACAAAAACGATGGTCAAAGATCCCAAGTCCAAGCGTGAATGGCCTAACTACGATATCCGCGCTGGTGGTAAGCCGTCTTCTATTAAGAATACCAAAGCGTGGAAGTCCTTGCTCAAGAAACTTAATAACCTTGATGAAGAGGCAGAGTTCCTTACCACCGAAGAGATAAAAGGAATCTTGTACGAGGATGACGATGTTGATGAGTCCTATGATACAGCTAAGTCTGAAAGGAAGCCGAAGGCAAAGAAAGAGGTAGTTATTGACGAGGACGATTTGTTCGTTGACGTTGATGATGACGATATCAACATAGATGGTGAAGAGGACGAGGTTGAAGAGAAGCCCAAGCCAAAACCGAAGGCAAAGAAGCCAAAGGCTAAAAAGCCTAAGCCTAAGAAAGAAGAACCTGTCGAGGATGAAGATGAATTTGACTTAGGCAAAGATGATGAGGAGGCTCCTTTCGAGACGGACGAGGCTGATGACGCTGACTCCAGCGATGACATAGATTTTGATAGTGATGATTTGGATTTCGATTTCGATGATCTCGCGGATGATGTTCAAGCAGGACTGGACGAGGAAGAAGATGATCCGCCACCCAAGAAAAAGGTTAAGCGTGGCGTGAAGCGCAAGAAGTAAGTTTTAAACGGACCGGTAGCTCAAAGGGAGAGCGCCTGATGTGTTCCGAAATAGACGGAAAACAGGGAGGACGTGGGTTCGACCCCCATCCGGTCCACTACTAGAAGCAAAATGAAAGCGTGATTTAATTGGTAAAACGAAAAGCAGTCAGCAAGAAGGAAAGTGTAATAGAACCGAAACCTCCATCTAAGATATTAGGCGGAAGTAAGAGAGCCGTTCTCCTTTCAGATGAAAAGGTTTACACATCAGATATTAAAGAATTAGTTTCTACCGGAGTGCTATCTATTGACATTGCCTGTGGTGGTGGATTTCCGTTCGGTAGAGTGGTTGAGGTTTATGGTGATTTTTCCACAGGCAAGACTCTACTAGGTATCCACGCTATTAGAGAGGTACAGCGCATGGGAGGATATGGGATGTACCTTGATATTGAAGGCTCCCACCCGGCACATTTCATAGGAGTTCTTGGAATTGATAAAGAGCGGTTTGTATATGTCGCACCAGGAATCTTGATTGAAGAGTGTTGGGAAGAAATAGAAATATTCTTGGCGGCGCGAAAAAAGGATAAAAAACCTGGAGTTATTGTGTGGGATTCAGTTGCTGGGTCGGTAGCAAAGCTGGAGGTTGATAAGAAAGGTAATGTAAAGTTCGGCGCTGAGATGGCAGCAAGAGCAAGAGCCATGGGTCACATACGGAAGGTAACAGGAGCATTATCTAAGTCTCGTGTTTGCCTTGTGCTCGTAAACCAGACACGTGATAATGTCGGAGTTATGTATGGTGATGACATTGTTACAGTGGGCGGTAGAGCGATTAAGTTTCATTCCACCTTACGCCTTTGGTTACGCATGGGTAAGAGAGTACGAAAAAAAGAAGGTGCTCCAGTTATCGGTTTGGAAGGAGCTATGACCACTACGAAGAATAAGTTCTCTCCTCCGTATGTGAAAGCTAATTTCATTACTCTTTTTGATAGAGGTATAATGCGGTATAAATGTGGATTGCCCGTTATGGTGCAACAAGGACTGCTGGAGCAAAATGGTAGTTGGTATTCAATTCCCGGTGAGGAAGATAAGTTTCAGTCTACTAATCTCAAGACTGTGTTAGCTGATAACGCTGATAAGTTATTGCCTGATAGCTGGAAGTACTATTTAAAGGAGATAAAGTAATGATTAAGTTAGTTGCAGAGTATGAAAAGGTTACGGCAGACACTTTTGATCCCGATAAACGCGCACTTGTAATTGCATCATTGATGGATGATGATGTAGTTTTGGCCTCTGTTGAAGGAGCGGATTATTATGTTGCTATGCGAACTCTTCTTGATTTCCTTGAAAAAGAAAAATATCAATTTCTTGGTGGCGGGAAAGAGATTGTCATGCCGTCACAAGCGTCTGTTTTCTACTTGATAAATAGCGCAGGTAAACCGGATGAAGATGGTACAATAAATCTTTCAGCAGAAAGAGAAGCAATAATCATTAAAAGTATTGACGAGGATATGGCTAGAATAGAGGCTCGTTATCAACATCCGGGGTACTGTTTTAGGTGGATGTGGCCTCGGCAGGAGCAGATAGATAATGCGCTAGAGTACTCAAAGGATGGTAAACGCACAGAATGATTGCAATACTTGGAGATCTCCACGGTAGGCGATATCAGACATTCAACTCTATAGTTGATGGAAAAGATGCTAGGCTGAATGATATCGTCAGTGTTATTGAACAGGCCGGTAAAGAGTGTTACAGTAAAGGAATTAATGAGCTTTTCCTTGGTGGTGACATCTTCCATAACAGATATAGGATAGATGTTCCGGTGTATCATGCTGTATGGAAAGCGTTACGATTTGTTTCTTGCCTTGGAATTAAGTTGCATTTCATTGTAGGAAACCACGATCTTTTCCTTAGAGAATCCTGTAAGCACTCTTCAATAGCGCCTTTTGCTGATATTGGAAATGTCTATGATGAGCCAGAACTTATTGAGGTTGATGGCAGACATGTCCTTGCTCTGCCGTATGATTCAGAAATAACAAAAGGATTCTTGATGGACAATCAAATACACGGCAAGGATATTGTTGTTATTGGTCATGTAGAGGTTAAAGGAGCGAGATTCGCTACCGGAGTAAAAAGTGAAAAAGGGATAAGTGTCAAAGAGTTAAAGACAGTCCTCAAGCAAGAAGGAGCAAAGTCTGTTATCTGTTTCTTCGCTCACTATCATCATCCTTCAGTTAAGAAGAGTACTATCTTTATTGGTGCTGGTTTACATATGGATAGAAACGATAGCGTAAGTTCAGAAGAAGATGGAGATAGATATCTATGGTTGCTGGATGGTAAGAAGGTATCAAGAGTGCCGTTACAGTTTCCAAAGTTCATAAGGAAAAACTACGATGATCTTGAACCAAGTTGCGTAGGAGAACATTTCTATACAGTAGCTTTGCCAATGGGAAATAAAGACACTACTCCAGAAGAGATTAAGAGTCAATTATTGAGAGCAGGAGCCAGAGATGTTGAAGTGCTACTGGTGAGAGCTACAGATGAAGCAGATAAAGACGCGGGTTTGGCTGGGAAAGAGTACTACGGCCTTGGCTTCGATGAATGTGTCAAGCAATACATTACAGACTACTGTCCCACCGATTTGTCCCACTCCTCGGTATCCGCTGCGGTCAAAGAAGTCATGGAAGAAGTACATCTCACAAATAAAGGATTAACAGGTACACGTAAGTTTGTTAGGAAAGTGGCCGGTGTATTAAAATGAGGATAACCAGATTAGAGATTCGTAATTTCTGCCGAGTGAAAGAAGTAATTCTTGGTGATGACGTTTTCAAGGTAGGAACAGCGTGTATGATAGTTGGTAAGAACGGTGCCGGAAAATCAACTATCTTTTCAGAAGCCATATTGTGGTGCATATTTGGTAAGACAGATCGCGGTCCCGGTAAAGATGAAGTAGTAAATGAAGCTGTTGGTAAGGACTGTGAGGTTAGTGTTTGGGTTGAAGACGGCGATTATACCTATCGAATATCTCGATACAGGAAGCATAGCGTCCATGAAAACAATGTTAAGATTACTGTTTTGGGTGATGATGGAACCTCGGATGATATTACGAGAAAAGATAACAAGGAAACAAACGCCTATGTCCAGGAAGTAATTGGCTGCACGTTGCTGTCCTTCACTAATTCATTCTTGTTTTCACAGCAGAGTACACAGTTCTTTTCTGGATGTACCGATAAAGATCAGAAAGAAATTGTTGAGAAAGCAGCAGGTTTATTCACTCATCTAACTGATATGTCCCGCGCTGCTGGTCGATTAGCTGAAGGAAAGCAGATGGATAAGGAAAGTTCAGAAGAGAAAATAGCTGAGTTAAACGCTGATATTTTATCTAAGAAAAAGTTAGGCAAAGAAGCACAACAAAAAGAAACCACGTATAACGCAGATAGAGCTAAAGAGGTAAAGAGCAAACAGCAAGATTTATCAAACATGAAGAAGGAGCTTGTAATTGTGCAGGATAGCTTGCAAGTTGTTACCAGTAAAGAAACAAAGATACTCAAAAAAGGAAAGTCTTTAGAGAAGAAAAAGGACGATGAGTTTGCTCAGATGGAAAAGCACAATATAGCTTTAGCTACTGTTAAAACGTCACTCTCGGTATTTGGTGTTAAGATCCAGGCGGAAGAGGTTATTATTAAAGAGTCGAACACTGAACTGGACAGGATTAATAGTCTTGATGAAGATGTTACTTGTGGTAATTGTGGGTCAACAATAACACCTGAATCCAAAGATGTGCTACACAGTGACGCATACGGAAAATTAGAAAAAGCAGAAAAACGCCATGAACAACTATCAAATCGTAAGGAATCCGATGATAAGGAATACAAGGAATTAGCAAAAAAGATTCTCCATCATAAGGAACTGTACAAAGCTACTATCATACAAATCGGTAAGTTGGACAAAGAACTTGATGAGTTTGAAAGAGTAAAAAAGAGATATACCACTGCCGTTAATTCTCTTGATAAAGACATTTCAACTGTGACTGAAAGTATAAAGATGTTGAAGAAAGCTCCTAACCCACATAAAGAAACAATCAATTCTCTTCGCAAGATTATAAAGGACATCAAAACCAAGATAAGTGTAGTAAACGAAACGCTTGTGGGTGTAGACGAAGAGGTAGAAGCATTATGGTTCGTGCAGAGTATGTGCTCAGGCAGCGGAATACGGTCATTGGTGTTGAAGTCTATAACACCGTTTATGAATGACCGGATACGTCAGTACTTGCCTGAAGGAGTAGAAGTAACATTCAACACACAGAGGAAATTAAAGAGCGGTGAGTTGAGAGAAAAGTTTGAAGTACAGGTAGATATGCAGAATGGATCTAAAAGCTATGAGCAGCTATCAGGAGGAGAAAAGAATATAATAGACATGCCTGTTCTACTGACGCTCTGCTCTTTATCACAGTGTGTTGGACATTCGCGGCTCAATATATTAATATTCGATGAACTGTTCAAGGTGCTCGATGATGAAAATCTTGACTGGACACTATCTTTGCTTGGTAGAGAAAAGGCAGAGCGAGATGGTGTATTTGTTATTACCCACAATAAAGACTTGGCAGATAGTGGAATTTTTGATAAGATTATTACCGTTACGAAAATAAAGGGTGAGACGAAGGTACAAGTAGATGTCGCTAGATAAAAAGGCGTTTAACAAACTGTATTTAGACTATGCAGCTAACGATAATGAGGAGGTGCTGAATGAGTGTTTTGAAATGCTCTACAAGTACCTACCAAGATTGGTTCAGTACCAGATGAAGAGAAGCGTATCTAACCTGTCAATGATTGAGGACATCGTTCAGGAGACAGCTATATCATTGTGGGGATTCTTGAAGAAGAAGAAGTTCGATGTTAAAAGAGGTAACATCATAACTATTACTCTTTACAAAGCACGAAATGCGCTAGCGAAAGATATGCCTGAACACACATTTAATAGAGCACAGCTCATGTTGGACGATGCGGATAAAGTTGATGTTCTGACAAGGTGCCATCTCGCTAGTTACGGTACATTTCCTATCCCAAGTGAACTCGCTATACAGAATGTTTATGACCAGCGGTTACTTGACTATGTGCGCGAGTACGTTACTGACCGTATGAAGTGGCGGATAAAGGCGGGACGTAGGCTAAACTTCTCCTTGGATGTTTTGAGTTTGATATTGGATAAGGAACTAAATTTAATAACTTATTCCAACTATGGAAAGAACATGCCGGAAGAGTATTATGAGTTGAAACGAAAGTACGCGATGCAAAACAATATAGCTATACGACTTAAAAATATAGTTATCATAAGCGTCCGTTGGGGATACTTGTTAGGCATCAGACAAGGAAAGATGGAAAAAAGATGATTAAGTATTTTTGGGGAATTGATCCGGGTACGGTATCTTGGGTAATGATATTGGCACCTGATGGAACATTTGCAGGAATGGCATCTATAGATACGACATTAGATGTACCGTCTGTAAAGAAGCTGAAGGTTATGCTCGGTAAAAGACCTCCGCTTAGAGTGGTGTTGGAGGACGTTGGGACATACATGGGATTGACTGATAATGGTAAGCAGAAGCGCGGAGGAATAAAAGCAACCGCTACATTCTTAGGCGCAGTTAAATTCTGGAAAACTTGGACTGCCTGTATGGGGGTTCCGTTGGTCATGGTCAAGCCGAAGGTATGGCAAGCACCTATGATAGGAGCCTTTCAAATCATAAAGAAGGACGGAGAAAACAAGAAGCAGCAAAACGCTAGGAAACGTAAAGAGATAAAAAGACGAAGCACTCTTGCAGCTACACAGCAATGGCCTTCTGTAGATTTTAGAATCGGAAAGACAGCACGTGCAAAGAAGCTGGATGACAACAAGACTGACGCTATATTGATGGCGGAGTGGCTTAGGAGAGAAACAAGATGAGTAAAACGCCCAGGACCGATTCCAATATCATAGTTAAAGACATAATGGATGATGGTGGCGGTGATTGTTATCCTATAGTGGTTGGGCAGAGTCAGTCAATAAAGATTGAGTTCGCTCGTCAACTTGAAAGAGAACTTTCCACCACTGTTCCTGCTAGTGTTGTAAAAGACTTGTTAGATTCTGCGCAACACGTTATCAATGGTAAGGAGACACTTCTCCGTGCTTATAGATTAGGAACACATAGAGGTGTTGAATCAGCATTGGATAAACTTAACAAGTGGTTGCCAAAATATAAAGCAGCATCTTCTTTTGTTGGTGAATTACTAAGCAAGGAGTAAATAATAATGAACCCAATAGACGATCCGGTAGATGAGATATCACTTCTCCTAACCCTATTCAAGGACACCCCTTTTGTGGAATTGTTTGAGATAATGGGATGGGACACAACGAAGAAGTTCATTAGAGTTTTTGGTGGTACAACGATCCCAATCCCATCAAGACACGATCTGAATAAGGTAGCGCGTGATGTAGAAATATACCGCACCATTCAGCAAACACGTACTGATACAGAATCATTGGCAGTAGTAAAGGCAATGTGTAAGAAGTACGACCTTACTCCGTGTGGTGTGATTCATCAGTACAACAGGATACGCAGGTTGTTTGGGATTGGAAAGACTAGAATCAATCCTTCAATGGCACATCGTGCAGCTGCTGAATATGCAACAGAAGAAGCACAGAGAAGAAAGAAGGAAGCTCAAGATAGAGCTAATCATCGTAAGAAGCTAAAAAAATTAGAGAAAAAAAGGAGTAAGAAATGACCTACGAGTATAAGTGTCCGTGCTGTGGTATCAAATTGGTAGAGGATAGATTCGTGGTAGATAGAAATGTTGATTTACCTATGTGTTCTAAGTGTGGTATAGCAATGGAAAAGGTATTCTCTGTACCTATCATTCCCGGTGATTCCCAAAGAGGATCAAAGACACAGAAGGATATGGACGCAGATAAGAAGCATGCAGGTATAAATGAGATCGCTAGGTATTCCAAAGTAGCCAAGCACGACCAGTTGATAGGAGATTAATACCATGAGTATAAAAAATCTTAGACGCTGGACTCATACACCAGGAGATCTTATGTATAGTAAGCACATAGGAAATACAGCGATAAATGCTCCTTGCTCTGTTGATGATTCTGCTGATGATTCTAGGTTACTAGACTGTAACGGAAATAAATTAGCAAGACCACGCAGGAAGATTGGTTTTAGAAAGGTAAATACTAATGTCTAGGCCAGCGGAACTACTAAAAGAAAAAGAAATGTTGGAGCAGATACGTGAAGAGATTCGTGCTCTCGCTAACGGTGACGAGCATTTAGAGATGAGAGCAGAAGCTGTCATTGTTAGAACTTTAAGGCAGGAGGACAAGAAGCTAGATGTCCTTATGCAGGAGTCGTTGAAGAAGCGGTTCGATGTTTTAGGTATGCTCTTTGATAAGATGGATACCATTGGTAACGAGATAGATAGAAGACTCAAAGACGATCCAGAGTCCGTTTCAGTACAACAGCTATTATTGGCTTACGACATTGCTGCTAAGGCGTATATTGCTGTGGGAACAAGCACTGTGATGGATCTTGATAGAGTCAAAACGCTCGGCTTGGAGATTGAAACTCGCTCTGTAACTAAACAGACAGCCTTACCAAAAGCAGGTCGTGATAAAGTAAGAAAGATGGCGAAGTTAATCATGTCTCGCACGGTTGATGAGCAATTGGTGGGACGTAGTGTTGAGGAAGATCATAAAGAAATGTCGAAGAAGATAGATGAATTTCTTGATGTTGAACCTGAACAACCATTAATCACTGATACATCTTTGGATGAAGAGATGCGGATGGACGAGAATATCAAGGGCAATGCTCCTTTACCTATAGAAGAGGTAAAGGAACCTTCTTTGCGGGAGCTGAGAAAGCAAAGATCGAGAACCATTGCCAAAGATAAACAAAAAACAAAAAAACGGCGATCATCCACTAGCGGGAGTTCTGACTGATAAGGAATACGAGAGTCTAACTCCTGAAGAACGTGCTGCTCTTTTATCCGTTATTGATGAAATAGCAGAAGAAGGCGATTCAGAAACTCTTCAAGACCTTTACGATGAAGATTATGATGAAATACCTGTAGACCCAGAAACATTTCTCCTCGATCCTTATTATCTTGGAGATGCTGTTGAAGTATTTGACGTACTAAAAAAGGATTTCATAGATTTATTTAACGATCCAACTGTATTTGAGGTAATATTAGCTGGTGGCATTGGGTATGGGAAATCGTTCCTAGGGGCTTTGATAGAGGCAAGGATGATTTACGAACTCCTATGCTTAAAGTCACCACAGTCTTTTTATAGTCTTTCACCTTCTTCAACTATCACAATAATGAACCTGTCTATCACAGGTGCTCAAGCCAAAACACAGATATTTGCTGAACTATCAGATATGGTAAGACTGTCTCCATGGTTCCAGCGTAACTATCCTCCTGATAAAAGAATCAAATCCAGCCTAAATTTTCCAAAGAACATCGTTGCCATGCCCGGTAACTCCACTGAACTATCTGCCATTGGTAAAACAATTTTTGGTGGTATCGTGGATGAGGCAAACTTTATGGCTCGTGTTATGGATTCAAGTCGGTCCAGAGAAGCAACCAGCGAGTTCCATCAAGCAGAGGTATTGGTAAATGCGCTCAGGACGAGGTTGAAGAGTAGATTCGTGCAGCAAGGCCATATCCCAGGAAAGCTTGTTATTATATCATCCAAGACCACAGAGGACGCCTACTTGGAGCGAAGAGTTAAAGAGGTAGGAGAGCGTGACACGGTGTTTGTGAGGAGTTACGCTACGTGGGAAACACGTCCTCGGGAGAGGTATATGAAGGAAGAGTTCCGTGTTGGTCTAGGTAACAGCATGATGTCCTCTTGTATTATTGAGACTGACGCAGATATAAAACCTGGGATGGAAGTACTCTCCGTACCAATGGATTTCTATCCTGACTTCGTTGATGACATAGATAGAGCCATAAGAGATATTGCAGGTAGAAGCACTGTGGCTATCAGTCCTCTCATTACAAAAAGAGAACGTATTTATGAATGTACTAAGCTTGACCTCTCAATTAAACATCCTTATTCCGCCCTAAAAACTAATCTACAGGATGGCGCGTATTTCCTGCAAGAGATGTTAGTTCGTATTGATAAAGACGGATTCCGTATTCCTATCCTACATCCAGACGCACCACGATACGCTCACGTCGATCTTGCCGCCAGTGGAGATGCTTGTGGTGTTTCCGTGTGCCATAAAGCAGGAGAGCGTACTCACAGGAGAACCATACCGGAGAGAGATGTCTTTGATCGGCTGACAGGTAGAGTAATCACTGTTGTAGAAAAACTTCCGATTGTCTATGTCGATTTCATGCTCCAGATTGTGCATCCGAAAGGAGCAGAGATTGATTTTGCTGCCGTTCGTGGATTGTTTACGGAGTTGAGAGAAATTGGTATACCTCTGGCCGGGATAACATATGACTGGTGGAACTCAAAAGGATCTCTGCAAGAGCTTAACAAATTAGGATTCAACGCAACATATCTTAGTGTTGATCGTAGTCCAGCGGCTTACTACTTGTTAAAACGATGTATTGAGGATAGGCGGTTGGTAATGTATTACTACCAACCAGTGATTGATGAATTGCTTGGTTTACAGGATGATCGAAGAAAAGGAAAAATAGATCACGTTTCTTATGGACCCAACGCACATAAAGATATTGCTGATGCGCTAGCGGGAGCGCACCATGGAGCTTATTTAGGTATAGGTGGATGGTTAGAACCAAGCCTTGGGTTGATGGACGGAGTAACACCTTTGGGCGAGGGCCAAGAAGATATAAAAGAGGCAGAAGAATTGGACGAGGTTGAAGAAGAACCTGAGCGCCCAGATATAGAAGTTCCTGAATGGTACTCGTGGCTTGGAGGCGGGAGAGTTTGAATATATTATCGTGGATTAGTAAAAGATTTCAGGATTTCGGTATGTCTGAATCACCTTCAAGAGGAGAAAAGACAACCGAAACATCAGATCCAGAACCTAATGTTTACACAGGATATGATAGTATAAGTCAGTCTATTTTAGATTCATTAAAAATTGGAAGAGAAAGACTTGCTAAGTATCAAGATTTTGATGTTATGGATGAAGAGATTCCAGAGATAAGTGCTGCTCTTGATATTTATACTAACAATGTTGTGTACGGACAGGAAATCGGAGAGACATATAAGGTGGTCATTGAGGACGCACCGAGTGATGCTATCAAAACAAAGGCGCAACAGATGGTTGATCGAACGGATAGGCTCACCGGTATACGAGAGGACACACCGAAGATTGTACGTGGGTTAGTTAAGTACGGAGTGGACTTTCAGGAGATTGTAGTAGCCAATAAAACTGTATGGTGGTTGAAGTTTATCCCAGCCGATCAGATGGTTAAAAATTATGACATACGCCGTAGGTTAGAGGAATATGCTTATACACAGAAGGATTTGTCTTTGGATACTGCTGTTGCTAAGTTTAGAGAGTGGCAGATAGCAGAGTATTCAATAAACATGAATCGGAAAACAGGCTATGGTGTAAGTGTATTAAACGCTGCCAGAAAAGCATGGAAACAATTAAATGCGTTGGAGAACAGTCTTATCATTGGACGCATACGGAGAGCGCAGATGCGCCTTGCATGGTTGATTGATGTAGGAAACATGCAGGGGAATGCTGCATTAGCGTACATTGATAAATTGAAGAAGAAATACAGAAAGAAACGTGTCCTTGATCCTTCCACTGGAATGCTGAAACAGCAAATGAGTCCTCTTACTGATGACGAAGATTTGTTTGTTCCTGTTCGTGAAGGTGCAAAGCATCAAGGTATTCAGGTTATTCAAGGTGACAATAACACAGGTGAGATACGAGATGTAAGGTATTTTCATAACAAGATGCTCGCCGGTCCAAAGGTTCCAAGCGCACTCCTTGGATTTGCTGGAGATATTAATTCCAAGTCAACTCTTGTAGAACAGCTCGGAGAATTTGCCAAAGCTATAAGGAACGTTCAATTGGCAACATCCATTGGACATAAGAAGGTGTACAGCATTCAATTTATCTTAGCTGGAATAAATCCATCTGAGTTAAAGTGGAGTGTTGTCTTTCCACCGATGGGAACCGTAGGTGAGTTGAGGAAGTATCAGACAGAGCGGTTAAGAGCACAGATTATTAAAGAGTTCAATCCTGATTTCTACATACCTACCGAGTGGATTTATCGTCATATACTACGCCTGAGTGAAGAATCCATTAAGGAAATAGCTAAGTATGATAAGGCGGAAGAGAAGAAGAGGGATGAGCGAGATAAGCGGGACAGTGGGAAAGTCAAGACAACGGACATAGATAGAGAACCTACCGCCGGGTCACGTGACATGAACGTAGACGCTCGGGATTCGCGTGGGAAAGACAGGAAATCATCTAATCCTGAAGTCAGTCAAGAGGATCTAGCACGGCGCATTCTCCAAAGTAAAGATTGTCAGTTACTTTCGGAGGATATAGGAACGTTGATAGACGAGCGGTTAGAGTGGGAACGAGTAAAGAATCTTTAAGGAGATATTGAAATGGCTAATAAGGGAACGGTAACGGTTACATATTCGGTTAAGGCTGCTGGACCTGAATCAGATGGCCCGAATGAAGAGCTTATTTTTGATTGTACTTCAGACGCAGCAGGTGATGTTGATTATACATTGACAGAAGCCGATCTTACAGATACCTCTCTCGGTATACTTGGTCCAGATGGAAAATTGAACAGAGATGTTTATAGTGCTGTGTTGAAACCCGGTACTGCTACACCCACTGATGCTTGGAGTACCTACCTTTATGATGTTGATGAGATTGATTACTTCTTAGGCGCTGGTGCAGCTTATGGTTCAAGCACGATAGCGAAGTTAATCAATGCTGTTGGTGGATTAGTAAGTTGTTATAACAGAGTGCTGCGCATTGTGTGCTCTGGTGTAGGTAATAAAAAGCAGGTTTATGTGAAGGTATTATTGAAGAAATAGGAGGCGTGGATAATGATTTCAATTCCAACGGACGCATCATTCATTTCGAGCTTGAATCCTCTTCTGGTTATTATTGTGATTCTATTTGTTACTGGAGCCACTGAGTTCTTAAAGAGGATTAAGTTAGTAAAGCAGTTGGAGCGGTTCATTGACGAACCGGCGTGGTTTGTTGCTCTGTTAGTGGCGTGGGGGGTTTCCTACAAGGCATCTGTCTTATTGCCTATCGAGCTGGTTGAGGCTCTTGGTAAATGTTTAGCTGCGTTAGCGGTTGGATTTGCATTGACTATTCCAGCAAACATAACCAGTAGGTTTATCCCAAAGAAGAAGAAGGCAATAATCGTAGAGAAGAGTGAAAAGTAATGATAAAGAAAGATCGAGTAGACGCACAAATAGCAAATGGAGAATGTGTTGAGATAGACCCAGGACTTCGTATTGTTGTGTATCCTGACGGAAAAAGAAAAATGCGCTGTCCTCATTGTGGAAATGTTTTTGACAATTTCCTTATTTGCGCTCGTGGTTTCATTACCTGCACCTATTGTGCGAGAGATTTAGCGGCTGTTTCTGGACTGAGTGCTGCTGAAAAGGCGATTAATAATGCAGTAGCTATTAAGGTTAATGATGAGTGGAAGCCTTTAGTAGATGTTGCGGCCAAGATTCTGCTGTCAAAGATATTTTCCAGTTTGAAGTTTTAATGTAGGTTAAGAAGCAGAGAAAGGGGCAGATGAGGCATGGCTCTATTCCCATTTGCAGGTGTATTAAATTTTTTCACTGGTGGTAATAAAGTAGTCAATATGGATGCTGATGGGTTAGAGCTGCCTCTTGCAGGAACAAGGCTCAAGTTTCCTGACGGTACAACTCAAACTACAAGTGGTAGTGGAGTACCTAGTACAGCTCCCTCAGGAGGTTATACAGTTACCAATGTATATCTCGACTCTAACAAAGTGTTAAGAGTAGATTACGACACAACACCCGTAACGTAATAGCTGGAAAGTGAGTGAATTAAAATGAATAATTGGCAGAAGTTTTCTACTGTAATTTTAGTTGTTTTGGCTATTGCGACATATGGATATGCAGACGGTACTCTTACTCTTCCCAGCCTTGAGAACGCAAATACGTGGGATGCAAATAATACTTTCACGGTAGGTGTAACCGGTAATGTAACTGGAGATGCTACAGGTTCTTCGGGTTCGTGTACAGGTCAGTCAGCAACCGTAGCAACCATCACCGGTTTAGCTCCTGACACGGCAACCACACAGGCTACACAAGCCAATATTACTACTTGCTCAAATCTTACTACTGTTGGAGCTTTAGACGCAGGTACAATAACGTCTAACTTTGGGGCTATAGATGTAGGAACTTCAAAGATTGATGGTGGGGTAATTACCGCAGATACAAATTTTGCCGGTGCTTTAACGGGTAACGTGACTGGTGATTGTACTGGTTCTTCTGGTTCGTGTACAGGCAACTCAGGAACAGCAACTACGGCAACGGATATGGCGTCCAAGACAGGTACAGGCTCTACTTATGCCACGTCAGTTTCTCCGGTGTTTACCACACCGAATATTGGTAGCGCAACTGGTGATGTTTCTGGTTCGGCTGGTTCGTGTACAGGTAATTCTTCAACGGCAACCACTGCTGCCAGCGGTGACGCTGCCGTTGATTTCTTTGGCGCTGGTGTGGACGCTGTAACAGACGCTACTACATGTACAGACATTGAAGGCACAAAGTTATCAATTACTACCAGTACTCTTAATGTTACTGAGACAGACGATGTTGTTGGTGCTGTCACAGGTGCCGTTTATTCTAACGGTTCATCTGTATTCTCTCAAGCCAGCCTAACAAACTTATCAGATGTTGCTATAACCGCAGGAGCAACCGGCGAGGTTACGCAATTTTACGGCGGCGAATGGGTTGATAGAACACAGACGGCTCAGTACGTTAATATCACTGATGCTGGTGGATATTTTGAAGGAACTGAAGTAGAAACCGCACTACAAGAAGCCGGTTACAATCTTGTGCATATAACTGATAATACAGCTATAACCCCTCTGACGGCATCGCCTTCTGTTTCCGGGAGCGCATTAACCATAACTGTAACCCAACCAGACGCAGAAAATCTTGTATTTAACATAAACCAGGTTAGGCTTGAGCATTCTAGTGACGTTATGACTGTTAATGCAACGGCCTACGCAGGTACTGACGCTGCCCCAAAAACTATCTATGTCTATGTAGATGATAATGCCGGCTCTCCTAGACTTGCTGCTTCAAATACAGATCCAGACTCAGTTTCTCTCGATCATGTTCATATCGGCACTGTTAAGGTTGGAACTGTTGGTGTATCGTCGGCTACAATTTATGGTGGATTCCATACTCCCCTTGATAGTGAAGAAATAATATCTAATACCTATCACCGGTTCTTTAACGAAGGTGCACATTACAATTCGGGGATGGATATTACTGCGATACAAGCCAATGTTACGATTGCTGCTGGCAGTATGGAGATAATATTTGACACATTGACTACGGTAGAAAAAGTAGTTGGCACTGACGGTATGTTTGTGATTGATAGTGCAGGTGATTATTCCACACAAACTGATTTTGCGTTTACAGAATATTCAACAGGCGAGAGCATCACCGCCGACAAATATTACAATGTTGTTATTGGATATGTGTGGTCAAGTGCAGGGTCTGGAAAACTGATGGCGCTTGTTCAGGCTGGTGACACTATTGAGTCAGGGAAAGAATACAAGAATGTAAAAGAGGCTATCGAGGATAAATACGGGACACTAGTTAATCGTCCTTCTGATACTCTACTAAAACATGTTTTCACGCCAGTATGTAGAATAGTGATACTGAACAACGCCAATGATTTTTTACAGGAGATACCAGAGGTAGGGACTAGTATTTACTCTATTGATTTACGCGGAGAAGTCGGAGGAGGCGGTGGGAGTGTAGCAACCTCTGGAGCACCAACCGATGCTGACTATTGGGTGGGAACAGCAAACGGTGATTTGAGTGCAGAAATAGTCGTTAATGATTCTGCCGGTTTTGCAGGAGCAATAGACGATGAATCTGGCACCGGATTAGTTGTTTTGCAAACTAATGGAACCTTTGTAACTCCTGATCTTGGCACACCGTCTGCCTGTGTTGGAACTAATATCTCAGGTACAGCGACAAGCCTGACGGCTGGGGCAGTCAGTACCATCACCGGTTTAGCTCCTGACACGGCAACCACACAGGCTACGCAGGCAAGTATTACAACGTGCGTTAATCTAGTATCTGTTGGCGCGCTCAATAGCGGTACGATAGCAGCTGGATTCGGGTCTATCAATAATGGTGCATCGGAGATCGTTACCACTGGCACTATTGGTGCATCAGGTGCTACAATGGCAAACGGCGTTATAGCCACCACTCAGTCTGTAGCTGATAACTCAACCAAGTTGGCTACCACGGCCTACGCCGACGCTGCTGGGTTGACGTGGGGCGACAGCCTAGCCGGTACAACCGGTGACGGGCTGGCAATGTCAGTCACCGCTAACGCAGCGGCCAGCCTTGACATAATCGACCTCGATAGCAACAACACAAACAGCACTTTCGACGTTACAGGCATGAATTTGGTTGTTGAAGAGAATGCTGGGTCAGGAACAAATCAAGGCATATTCATTATTAACAATCACATTCCTTACAATTGGGGTGCTACCACTACTCCGGCAGGTACAGGATTACATATCTACCAAGCCGGATTACAGGGTACGGGACTATCTGTATATGGCGCTAGTAACGTTAATACATCGGCTCTTGTTACCTTTGGCGTATCAGATACACAGTCGGGATCATCTACTGTCCTTCGACTTGACGTTGGAGCAGCAAATCAAGCTGTTGAAGCTATTGAGGTAAGAGGTAACTCAGCTAATACAGGGGCAAAAGCTTTTCACGCTAATATGGAAACCGGCTTTGCTGGTGATTATATTAAGTGTGATCTTAACTCAGCGGAGAAGTTTGTTGTTGACAATGTAGGTAACATTGGTGTCTACGGCACATCTAATCTAATCGGCGCAACAACAATTGGCACAGCTGGTAGTGTGCCAGGTAATTTAAGTTTACATGATGCTGGAGTATTTACAGTGTATGAAGATGGTAATAATTTCAACGTAACGTTTGCTTGCAATTCAGGTGAAGCGGTTGGAACTCTCACGGGTGGGCTTGATATTACTGCTGCTCTATCTGCAACAACCATTACAGCTTCGACTGGTTTTGCTCTTGGTGATACCGATTGGATAGGCGTACCAAGTAATGAATTATTAACATTTTATACTGATGGATACGCTAATTTCTCAGGGTGTCTCGTTGGGATAGGTACCGCCGCTCCTGAGTATGCACTACATATTCACGGAGAAACTGAAACAACCTCCCTGGTCAAGTCCACGGTCAGCTCTTCTTATTCAATGTATGCAATGGGTACGGACAACGCCTCGCAAGCGTCCTACCTGATTAACTATGGCTCAACTCATGCGTCTGCGGATATACTTGCCGTCAAGAACACCTATGGTGATATACAATTTTTCCCAGGAACGGCTGGGACTGCGACTTTCGCAATGACCGTTGAAAATGGCGGTAACGTTGGTATCGGGACTACGGCACCAGCTTATCATCTTGATGTTTTTGCCGATGTAGAAAGCTGGGCGACCAACCAACTCCGTCAAACATCACAAACCACCCTGCCTCGTGCGGTCGCTCGTATAGAATTGCGCTCAGAGGGTGATATGGCTGCGGGCTTCGGCCCGTCAATAACCTTTTATGGTGATGATGCTGGGACTACAACGAAACAATTTGGTTCCATAGCCGGGGTGCGAGGAAGTGCTGATACTGAAGGAGAGATTTTATTCACAGCCGGTACTGCCGGAGCTGAAGAGTTCTTGAGAATTAACGAAGATGGAACTATTCGTATCGTTTCCCTTACATCTGCCGACCCACTTGCTACTGATGGCGACGGCGATATTATAGCCGGATCTTCTGATGTACGGTTGAAGTCCGATATACAGGATATCACTTACGGAATGGATACCATTGCCAAACTGAAACCGGTATCGTTCCAATGGCGAGAAGATTCAGAAATGAACGACGGCGGCAAACAGCACCTTGGTTTTGTCGCTCAAGAAGTTGAAGGGATTATACCAGAGGCAGTTGGGAAACGTGACCAGCTCGGGCTAAAAGACTGCCGTACATTCGACCCAAAACAGATTATCCCGGTGCTGGTGAAAGCACTCCAGGAGCATCAGAAGAGCAACCGTGACTTACTGCACCGGCTACAGGCACTGGAAGCCAAATGCAAGTAGTCCCACAGCATCCATCTTGGTTCGCTGAACACGGTATCAGAAAGGCTCATGGTTGGGCTTGGCCTGACCGGGGATACGCCGTGGTACGGAACGACCTTGACCGGGACGAGCTGGAGTCTGTTACGGCGCATGAAATGAAGCACCTGAAGGACGGATCAGCCTTCGGGGAGATCGGCTTAATAGCAGAGGACGTAGCCCGAATCCGTCCGAGAATGGCTTGCCGTGATGAAAACGGGAAGGTAGTAGGGTATTCCAGGAGTTCGTTGATTATTCCAATGTTAGCTGAAATGACCAAGATGCGTGATGAACTGGATGAACAGAGAAAGATCAACCGTGCCCTACTGCACCGGCTGGATGATGTGACTAAACGAATAGGGACGCCGGAGAAATAATGACCCAAGTAACTACCACTAATCCTTTTATTTCTATTCTCATAGAGAAGGTTTTTAGAGATAAAGGATTGAAAAGTATAGGCCGACGGAGAGATTCTGATTTCAATACCACCTATGACACCTTTACAGCAAGTTTCTTCTCCGTTGGTGGCGGTAAGGATACAAAGGCTAATTGGCGTGCCAAGCAGAAGTACAAGAAGGTAAAGGTTTCGCTTGATACCAAAATGACTGCCTCGTTTAAGAAGTTCCAAGATGGTAAGCTAGGAGAAAAGGGATTAGTAAATGCTTGGATGAAGGCAAGAAGAGAAGCGTATGAAGAAGCTATGGTACTTGGAGCAACATGGGCTGGTAATCCGTTCTATAAAGACATTGGTATAACTCCAGAGGACCGGAAGTATTTGGAGAAAGCCGTGAGGTATGAAAACCGATTTGCTAAGAAGTTTGTTTCCGATATGGTAAATGAACGAGGACGGATGGATTACGCTAGAAGGCTCCAGATGTACGTCAACACGCTAGACTCGATGTTCTGGTATGGGTTTGTACTGGGAAAGCCAAAAGGAACTAGGTTCTACTGGACACTACATCCGGCAGAGTCTTGTGTTGATTGTTTAGCTTGGGGTGCGGAGTCAAGAACCGTTGGTGGATACACTAGAGAAACATTACCATCGACGCCTAGAGCTGGCGATTCTCGGTGTAGATCGAATTGTATGTGTTCTTTAACAGTGGTTCGTAAAAGAAAGAATAAATAAGGAGGTTATTATTATGAGGGAATCAAATGACACTAAACGCCTATTATCTGAAATGAAAACTGTCCGAAAAGTTTATGATGGTTTATTTGGTGCAGGAGAAAGCAGTAAATTATGTGAGTCAGTTTATCTTGATATGCCAGGATCTTTTGAATACTTGAGAGATAAGTTGCAGACATTAGTAAACGCAATGTTCCCATCACCCAAAAAGAATGATTACTATTATGTAAATATATGTGCTACATATGCAGATAGCATCGTTGTTCGTGTTGACTTCAGAGCAAAGAAGGATACTTACTACAGTATTCCTTATACAGTGAGCGACACCGGAGATCCAGTGCTCGGCAGTAAAAAGGAAATTAGCTTAGGAGTTGTCCTTGTCGCAAAGTAAAGCATCTACATCCAGCACCTCAGATAGTCATTGGGTGACGTTGAGAGATGGTAGACGTATCCTGATAGAGGGCAAGGGTGAATGGGTGTCTAAAAGAAGCAAGGCAATGAAAAGATTCAAGTATACACTTTTTGGTAGGAGGAAAAATAATGAAAACGAAAAAGCTAGTACAGCTAACTGAAACGTTCTGCCCTGAAAAGGTGGAACTCACTGAGGCTGTTCTTGATGAAGCAGGTGCTGTTGTTAAACCTGCGCATCTTCAACTTACTTTTGGTCGTGTTGACGAAATTAATGAGAACGGACGCAGGTATCGTAAGTCTATTATGGAAGGTCAATTTGCTGCGAACGCCGATAAGATCAAAAACAAAATGATTTTTATGGAAGCAGACCATCCTTCTGATAATAAATCCCACCTAGATAGAACGGCCTCGATTATTACGGATGTTGGTATTCTGGAAGATGGCAGAATTGTTGGCGGAGCCGACTTGGTTGAAACGCGGGTCGGTAATGACATCAAGGCGATAATCAAAGGTGGCGGAAAGGTGCAGGTATCGCAAAGGGGCTATGGGACTACTACGATAGAAGAAATAGAAAAAGATGGAAAAAAGATCAAGTTTCAAGATGTTGATGAAACGTACCAGTGGCAGACATATGATTTCGTAATTGGTGCTTCGGTGCTAGACGCTGGTGTGGACAGCATCAAAGAAACAAAAGAAGATAAGGAGGAGGAAGAGACAATGGGAGACAAGAAAGAAAAGCTGGAGATTAAGGACATTGCTCAGCTTGAGGCTGACTATCCTGAACTTCATAAGCAGATGCTTGAGTCCGTTAAGGCCGATGCCGATGCGAAGCTTCTTGAAGCAGTGAAGTTGGAGAAGGAACAGGCGGAGGCCAAAGTGAAAGGCGAGTTTGCAGAGCAATTGACTTCGCTGACTGAGGCTGTCACCGGCCTTCAGGAAAAACTTCTGAAGAAAGAAGAGCCTGTTAAGGAAGAGAAGGATGATAGCGTAATGGTGGCCCTTACGGAACAGCTCAAGACGCTCAATGCTAAGGTTGATGAGCAGGAGAAGGCACTGAAAACCTCGAAACTTGAAGAGCACATTACCAAGAGTCTCGGCACTGAGGCTTATGCTGATGATATTCGTGCCATGGTTTCCGGCAATACTATTGAGGAAATTGACATTAGTATTAAGGAATCTCGTGAGCGCATAACGGCTATCCTTGAAAAGGCTTCTAAGGTTCCTGCTGGTGTAGGTATTTACCAGCCTGAGAACGATCAGTTGGATGATGTTTCGTTGCTGAAAGAATCCCAGGCTATGTTGGCTGGGTTGGAACCGCTCTCTGAAGAGAAGAAAGAAGACTAAGAGAGTTTTCACTGTGGAAGGAGGAAATGAAGGAATATGAAGATAACCAGAGAACAATTGGTTGAAGATAGGGCTAGACAGGCTCGGTGGGACCACCTTACTCGGGGGCTCAATGAGACTACTCGTCACGCTACTGAAGTCCTTATGGACAATATGGCAGAGGAGATTCGTCTTCACGAGGGTGTGACTACGGCTAATGTGGGTACTTTCACCACGTATGCTCTTCCGTTGATTCGGCGCATTTATCCGGCATTGCTGGCTCCGAGGATCGTTGGTACGCAGGTCATGCGTCAGCCTACGGCTAAAGCCTTCTGGCTGGATTCCAAAAATGCTGATGGTGATCGGCTTGATGTAGCGGCTAATTTCGATAGAGATTATGCTGATACTGTTGAGTCTGGAACCGTTAAAGAGGTCACTTTCAATATCTCCAGCACTACCGTTACGGCTGAGCAGAAGAAATTGAAAGCTATTTGGACGATTGAATCGGCGCAGGATTTGCCGAGATATCATCCTGGCCTTTCGACGATGGGTGAGTTGCTTGGTATCGTTTCGAGCGAGATTGTCCGAGAGATTGATAGTGAGGTCATTCTTGACCTGTATACCGCTACCGATATTGACGCTGGGACTACCGCTGGTAATGTCAACTGGAGTGCCACTCCGCCCGCCGGTGATACTACGACTGCCGACAAGCGTGCATGGCGTGAGACTCTGTATGACGCTATCATTGATGCCAACACGCAGATCAAGACCAAACGGTATGTCAGTGGTAATTTTATTATCACGCATCCGACTAATACCGGGCGTCTTGAGAAGCTTGAAGGTTTCGCACTGGCTCCGAATGCAGAGCGGCGTAGCTTGTCTACTGGTACTCGTACTGTTATCGGTTCTCTTAATGGTCTGTATGACGTTATTGAAGATCCGTGGCATCCGTATGAATACAAGATGTTGCTTGGTCATAAGGGCTTGTCTTGGCTCCAGACCGGTTACGTGTTCATGCCTTATATCATGGCGTGGCTCAGTCCTGAAGTATTTAGCACCACGGACTTTACCTACGCACGTGGTATGATGAGCCGTTTCGGACGTAAAAAGGTCGTTGGTAACTTGTACGCGACTATAACAATCACTGATACCTAAGCCATAGGTGTTGGATGGATAAGTAGGAAAGGGACTGATGTGATGTAGAGTGCTGGCGTGTGAATGGATAGTAGGTTCACCACCGCACCGCAAGCACACGACGCTTTCAACTTCGCGCGTCAGCTCCACGCACAAGAGAGGGTTGAAGATCAAAATGAGAAATCATGGAGAAATCTTCAACCCTCTCCCCTTTTCTTCAAATATGTGGTATAATAATAAAAACAATAATAATAAAAGAGATAGAAAAGAGCGTGGTTTGCGTGGAGCTAACTATCAACGAAACAGGTGTAACACAGGTAGTAACTAATGTATTAACTGGACAGTCTGTTAATATTCCTCCTAACTTCTTGTATCCGTCATTCCTTTGTCCGGCACGTATCGGCCCAACATATAAAAGTGTGCTGGCTGCTATTAATCACCGGTGCCATCTAAATGACAAACCTATTATCATCCGCCGTGGTTCAGCATTAGGTGACGTTGTTATGTCCTTGTCAGCGCTATCTACGTTCAATTCCCGCATACATCCCACGAATCCTACACTGGTCTCCGCTGCAACAGACTACCACACTATATGTTCTCGTCTTAACGATGGTAGAAAAGCGTTTTTGCTATCTCATTTAGGCTCTAAATCAGAGTACGCTCTTGGTGTAACCTTTGATGGTGTGTTTGAACATGACTTAGTACATTTCCAAGGAGCAAACAGAATTGACATTGCTACGGAGATATTGCTAGGCACAGATGCAGTGAAACATACTTTCTACCTGAAGAAACTGAAGTCGATTTGTACGCTCGTTGAGAATATATTCCAGGAAAAGAAAGTACCGCAAAAGAAATACACCATTGGCGTTGTCCTAGATGGTATATCAAATAGGATCGGTTCAGGATTGGCTAATGCGATTGTGGATAAATTGTCAGGTATAAAAGACTCCGTTGTTATCTCACTCGGAAATGACTTTGGTTATCGAAGAGCAATATCAGTGGGTGACAAGTTTAAGCCGGAACATCTGTTTGAATTAGTTGATCGGTGTTCGGTGCTGGTTACTGTGGACTCAGCAATGTATTGGATCTCACATTACACAGAGACACCTACAGTTCTATTGTTGAATGGAAATCTTGAGCTTAGTCCTGGAAGTAAAACCAAGTATCATAAAGACACGGTTCCTATTATTGCAGATTTTACCGATAGTAATGCAAGGACTTTAGCAAAAGCGGTTACTGCTGAAGTAAGAAAAGTATTAAAAAGGGGATGATGCATCGTGGAGATTACAATTATAAGACCAGGTGGGTTGGGTGACGTAATAGATACACTTCCTTCTGTAATACATTTAATGAAGAGCCATCATGTGGTTTATTACACTTCACCAGAGATAGGCCAAGGACTCTTATCGTTGATCGAAGGACTTGAAGTAAGAGATTTCACTGCTCCCCATCAATATGAAATAATGTATAACGGAGATGCGCCTTGTAGTTTAATTGGAATAGCGAAGTTTTTCAAAGGCGATACGAAAGTTGTTACTAAAAGACCAAGAGGACTGACCGAACCGTTGTGGCATGTTAGGTCGATTATCTCTGGAGACATTGTAAAGGATCTATCCAGCATAAAAACTATCCTTGACGAGCCTGTTATTCAAGGTTGGGGAATGCGACTTGGCGTTGATGTCTCTGAGCAGGACATAGTAGAGACCGGAGTTGCTGTTAGACACACCTTTCCCACTCAGTCCCAAAGCGGTACACACGAGAAAACCATATGCATACAAGCCGATGCATCCTCACCACTCAAAGCATTACCTCCTTCATCTATAATTGACCTCGCTAATAGTTTATCTGAAAAGTACAATGTAGTTGTGGTTGGTTCAGTTGAAACACGAAAACGATTTTTGAAGTTAGCTGATTATGGAAAGAACAAAGATATTGTATGGAAGCTTGGAATAACTCTTGCCGAGATAGTAGAGATAGTTGCATTTTCAAGTGCAGTAGTTGCTCACGATAGTGGAGTCCTACATTTGGCAGCTATTTTGAACGTCCCAAGCGTAGCACTGATGGGTCCGTCTCTAAAGAGAGATAGATTTAAAGATTTTATTACAAATATGAGATTTATTAATTGTAATAAATCCGTCAAGTGTGCTCCGTGCTGGTTTCGGTACACGCATGAGTGCATGAATGACTATATTGAAACAGGTACGTCTCGGTGTATGAGATCAATATCAGCCCGTAAGGTGAAAGGAGCACTCCGTGCTTTGGTGGAATAAGACAGGTACTCGGCAGTTATTCTCAGATGAAAACGGTAAAACCATTGTTGTTGAAGAAGATGGTAAGATAGATGAATCAGTTCTTCGATTCGGTGCAAAGTCTTTGCCACATGGTTTTGTTAGAGTTGATGATCCTATTCTTGCTGATCCACTTCCTTTCCTTTCTTTACATGAATTGAGCGTGATTGTCCTAACTGTAGATAACTTCGCTGTTTTTAGTACGTGTATAGACGCTCTCCAAAAAGCACTCAAAGATATATCACATGAGATCGTTGTGGTGTGTAATGGAACTCCAGAAGCTACGATGAACAAGATCCAAGCAAAGTATCCCACAATAGAAATGGTAGTTTGTGGCAGGAATATTGGTGTAGCTAAAGGCCGTAACATGGGTGTAAAGAGTGCAACGGGTGACGTTCTGTTATTCTTGGACGATGACCAGATAGTAAATAATAAGACAATTGAATTAATGATAACAGAGCTTGACACTGGCTATGACTTGATCGGTGTTGAGCGTTGGTCTATGGACGCAGCCGGACATGCAAAGAGACAACATGAGGCAAAGGCCGAACTTGGTGTACATGATTATGTTGGCGGCGGCGGAATGTTGATGAAGAAGGAAATATTTGAAAAGTTAAAAGGATTTGACGAGCGATATTATCCTGCGTATTACGAGGATTCCGATTTGTGTTTCCGCGCTAAAGTCCAGAACCTTATGATAGGCTGTTGTTATGTTGCTGGGATAAAGCATTTAGGACACACAACTCTTGGAGACGCAAGATTGGTATGGTTTAATTCACAAGAGGTGTTGGAACGTAACAGGCTTGAGTTTTTGAAGGTCTACGGAAAGTTTTGGGGTAAGCAGTACCAGCAAGTCCCGCGCGAGATAAAGAAATTAATGTTGTTATACGATCAAGAGAACTGGGCATTCCATTCTCAGGCTAAAGGATTTGCTAAGTATTGTAATCTTGATGTAAGTATCGAGATGGGGTCTTGCCGGAAGATAAATCACGCACAGATAGATTCGTGTGATAGAGTGTTTATTATGGGTCTGTTGATGACTGTGTTTCCTGACTTAGCTAGTGTAATGAAATCAAAATCGTATTCAACACTGGTTCATCACTATCCGTCATTAGCAGGATTGAATTACAAAGAGAATATTCTTGGTTATCTTGAGCACGAAGTAAACAATGCAAGTAAAGCACACAACCATGGTTCCATATCCAGAATGATACAAAAGCTATGGAAGAAAGAGTTCAATCTTAATTCATTGTATCTACCAGCCGGAATAGATTGCGAATTATTCAAACCGGTAGAGAAAGCTAAAACAAAAAAGTCTCAAGTAGTATTAGGATTCTGCGGAGATACAGATAAGGAACTAAAAGGATTTGAGGACATCATTAAACCAGCTATTGAGATAGTCAATGAAGCTGGTTACAATGTAAAACTAAAGGTAAAGAGCGCCGACAAGTTAATCCCACATGAAAAAATGCCAAAGTTTTATAGTGATATTGACATTTACCTTTGCGGTTCATCAGCGGAAGGACTACCGACTCCTCTACTGGAAGCGTGTTCCTGTGGTATACCTTTTGTATCAACTGATGTAGGTGTTGTGCAGGAGATTAATCTACAGGACCAGAACATTTTAGTAGATAGAACAGCAACCGCTCTGGCTAATGGAATAATAGAGATGATCGAAGCCGGTGATATGAGACAGCGCGGAGCGTTAAATAGAAAGATAGTTGAAGCGGGATGGGACTGGAAATATATCGCTGATGTGTGGGGGTATTTCTTAACGGGCGACAACGATAGTTATTATCAGTTGATGGATGAGAGGACTGATAGACTATCTGCTATGACTACAAAGCCGCTTGTAAGAGATGAACAACTTCAAATAGAATACAAGAATATAAACAGCTCTGTAAAAGGAAAAGATCCAAAAGTCCTTCTCATATATGATGAGCCTAATTGGGCGTTTCATTCACAAGCAAAAGGACTGAAGAAGCATTGTTCGCTTGATGTTAATTTTGATATGTGCAGCCATAGTGAGTTATCAAGTGTGAGCACTGATACGTATGATATACTTTTTCCAATGGGACTGTTACTCACCGTTAGTGATAAAGTAACGAATGTTCTAAGGGATCAATCATATGTTACTCTGGTTCATCATTGTCCGATAAAAGACATCTATATGCCTCCAGAGAATTTCCGCGCATTTCTTAAACAGGAACTGGTAACGGCTAAGAGTGCAAAAGGAAACGCCTCTATCTCCAGAACAATTCAGTCCTTGTGGAAAAAGTTAGGTCTTGATACTGTTTATTTACCAGCAGGAACAGATTGTAAGGTATTTAAACCTGTAGCAAGAGCAAAGGAAACAAAGCCGCAGAAGAATAAAGAATATGTTTTAGGCTACTGCGGAAATACCAAGAAAGAGTTTAAGGGATACCAAAATATTCTACTACCTGCGCTCAAGATACTCGAAAAAACAAACCATAAATTTAGACTTAAAACTAAAGGATTTGGTGGAAAACGTGTACCACATGAAGCGATGGCTGATTTCTATGCAGACGTTGACATTTACATTTGTGTATCATCAGCGGAAGGATTACCGACTCCGTTGATGGAAGCATGTTCTTGCGGCATTCCTTTTGTGTCAACCGATGTAGGCGTTGTAAAAGAAATCAATCTATTCAACCAGAACGTTGTTGTTGATAGGAGCCCCGTTGATGTAGCTAATGGTATAGTGAAGATGATTGAAAAAGGAAAGTTAAAAGAAAACGGTGCTTTGAATAGGAAGATAGTTGAAGCGGGATGGGACTGGAAGTACATAGCCAATCTTTGGGCAGCTTTCATTATTGGAGATGTAGAGAAGTTCCAGGAAGCGCATCAACTTAGAGATAGCAGGTTGAATGAAATAAAAGTGAAAAAGGAAAACCTCTCAAAAAGTCTTACGGTTTTTGTTATAACTGTAGGAAATCCAAACTATGAAAATTGTATAGAGGCTTTGAAAAATCAAGACTGCGATTTCAACTTGGAGATTATTAAAGATCAATATCCGATGGACAAAGCCTTTCAGCAAATGATTACTAAGTGCAAAACAAAGTATTATATCCAGGTTGATGAAGATATGGTATTAGAACCTCATGCTGTAAGAACTCTCTACGAGGAAGCCTTGAAGAAACACGCCTTTGTTGTATACCCACTATGGGACCCGCACTTGGATATGATGATAAGTGGATTAAAAATCTATGAACATTCAATTTTTGCTAAGTTTGCATATGATGAAGAAATGTTCTCATGTGAAAGAGAGCAGTTGGATAGAGTTGTTAAAGAAGGCCATAGCTGTGAATTTAAAGAACTGAATAACACACAGGCTTTAGGTGTACACTCACCAGAATGGACTCCTTACCTGATATTCCAGAGGTACAAGAGCCTGACTGAAAAGAGAAGATGGGGCTTGCGTGGGACTGGTTGGGTAGACGCTCTGTTAAACAAATTCCTGTCTGCGTATCAAGATGATCCTTCTGAGTTAAACTTCTTCGCTATGTCTGGAGTTATAAGTGGTCTAGCATCGGACGAATCTAATTTTGTTGGTGAACGAGATTCAAGAACATTTGCCAGAGAAGAATTTCAACGACTCAAAAATCTATGGAGAGAGTAAATAAAATGCATATTGATATTAACGATCCTACTGAGCTTTCTGTTTTCGCTACGAACAAGTGCAATTTTCGATGTTGGTTCTGTAGGCGCACAAGCGGAGATTTGGATATGAAAAAAGACATTGACATACCAACAGTTGAAGCAGCGTTGAATAAATATCCTAGCATTAAATCGGTATGCATTGCAGGATTTGGTGAGCCGTTGTTGTACCGTGGCTTAGACTCTCTGTTGTTCCTTTTAGAGGAGCGTAATATAAATGTAGGACTCATAACCAACGGGTCTTTGGTATTGAAGAGAAAGAGATTATTCCAAAACCATCCTGTGCGCTCAATTTCGATCAGTCTAAACTCAGTTGACCAGAAAGGACACGCAGAGATCAATGGAGTGGATGGAAAATTTGATGAAATTGTAGATGGAATAAGTTGGTTAAAAGCGAATACACAAAGTAAAATATATGTGTCTTTTGTTATCCACCACGGAAATTATCAGATAATACCGGAAGCGTTGGAGCTTGGACTAAAGTGTGACGGTATTGACTTCCATAATTTACTCCCACATAAAAAAGAACAATACGACAAAATAATAACAACTGCTGATACAGAAATCTTGGCTGAGATTAATACATATAAGTCTCATCCTAAAGCTGGAAAAGTAAAAAGCTGGCCTAAACCGGTAGGCACTCCGAAAGAAGTCGGTAACTGCCGTTTGTGTTTCCAGCATATGTTATTAGCTCCTGGAGGATATGTTTCTTGTTGTGCCAGAGTTATGCCTCCGGTTCCTGGAAGTCCCATAATCTATCAAGAAGGAGTGTGGAATAGTGATTTCTGTAATGATATAAGAAATGACATTAAAACAAGAGATGAATGTTTGTACTGTTTTGGTAATTATTGAAAATGAAGGAGGAGAAGAAAATGAGATGTATTGATATTCCTTTTGAACTATTGAAGAATGACTGGATATGGTATCCTACACGTTCAGCGGTTCTATGGTTACAAGAAGCTATTATAGAGGCTATGAAAAAGTATGATGTCAACACTTCAGATGAAGAGCTAGAAACATCATCGTATGCTAAGAAGTACACGAGTGCAGGAAAAGACCCACACTTGGCTAAGCTACGTGGCGCTCTGGAACTATGGGCAAGCATTGAGAAACATGGTTTCAGTAGAGACAAGAGTAGTATTACCGTCAATATTACTGATGAAGGACGAATACAAGTAATTGATGGTTTCCACAGAATTAACATTCTTGATTTTCTGGATTATAAAGGTCTGGTAAGACTTGATATAGTTGAGTGCGGGCAGCAGTGGGAGGATTTCAAAGATAAATTGGTTGAAATGAAATCATTGTATACTCCTATCCCACATCCAGATGTTTCGGAGTTTATTTGTTACCGCGTTGATAGCGGTGATCGGTTGAAATTTATTCGTAAGGAAATAGGAAATCCTGTTGATAATATTGCTGACCTTGGGTCGTGTGAGGGATACATGAGTTTCGGTCTGTTTGACATGGCTAACAAGAGTATCCATGCTGTAGAGGCTAACAAGATGCGGTGCGAGGTGTCTGACTATCTGAATCGAATGTACAATAGAGACAGTAAGAAGATCACCTTCCATAATTGCAAGATCGAAGAGTATATGAGTACAACCGAAACAGTTTTTGATGTAGGAATATTCCTTTCCACATTCCATCACTCAATTATACACAATGGAGACAGAGCATGGAGTGATCTTAAAGGTTTGTCAGAAAAAGTAAAGGTACTCTTCTTTGATATGGCGGTGTCAGGAGATAAAGTCTGGTCCGACCACGAAAGCCTCAAAGGTTTGACGGCAAAAAAATTCCTTCACTTGATATATACTCATTGGGGATATAACAAGCACAAGGCACTACCTGTTAAGACTGTTGATGGAAGAACTATATTCAAGTTTTGGAGGGAATAGAAATGAACTTAATGTACAGTATTAATAGCCTGGCTAATAGTATGGCATCACGTACTATAGACAATTTCTTTAAAGAGGTCGCAAGGCAGTGCGATTGTAAAATGACTGGTATAAATCAACAGGATTTCATTAAAGAGAGAAATCAACAATTGTGGGATGAAGCTACTACTGAATCTGATAACTTCACTTCGCCGGTTTTCAGGTTTGCTTTACAAAACGCTGATAGGATTAAGCAACAACGGATTGCTGAACTATACCTTCTCAAGTTGCACTATGGAGAGAATGACCCAGATTGGATAATTGGATTGCAACGTTGTAATGCAAAAGAGATTAATAGGAAATATAAGTTGTGTAGATGGATAGGAGATTTTCATGTTAATACCAATATGATAGGTGCCGGTTCGGTTGTTACAAAGGACGTTCCTGATTATGGCTTGGTGTATGGTAATACAGCAAAGTTAAAAGGCAAGGTAAATGAAACTGGCTTGGTGATACGATGAATGTAGAAAGAGCCCTGATGCTGCTAGGTAATGAGGAGAGCGGAGTACAGATTAACATTAGTAAAACAGGTGGGGTTAAAATATCATTGAGAACTACTCCAGCTAGTTCAGGCCATAGTAATACGATAGAAGGAGCGGTATTAAAGTTGGTAGATAATCTTGGTGCTTGGGCCTCACGCCAAGAGAAATATGGGTGTAGAGATTTCTATTATACTCGATCAATGGCCGTTAAAAATGTTGTGGATTTAATCACTGAGGAGTCGTTGATATGAGAGTAGTTGTGGTAGGTGGTGCAGGATTTATTGGAACTCACTTGGTTAATAAGCTATGTGAGGTAGGCCATGATGTTATTGTAGTAGACAACCTGATAACGGGACAGAGCGGGAATATCAATCCAAAGGCTAAGTTCGTGTGGTTAGACCTATCGAAAGGTTCGGAGGCACTGACGGCTATTTTAGATGAGCGTGTTGTGAAGAGCATAATCCACCTCGCTGCAATACCAGATATTAGTCGAAGCTTTTCTGAGCCAAGCCTTTGCCATGAGTGCAATCTTACGACTACTTTGAACGTGCTTAGAGCGGCAGCAAACAGTAAATATGTAAAGAGAGTAACTTTTACCAGTTCAACGGCTGTTTATGGAGAGCAGACTGTCTTTCCACTGATGGAAACTTTTGCTCCACATCCTCTCAGTCCGTATGCTGTACAGAAATTAGCTGGAGAACATTACATGAAGGTGCTTGGTGAACAGCATGGATTAGAAACAGCGTCATTAAGGCTCTTCAATGTGTATGGGGAAGGCCAGTCAAATGAAGGTGCGTATGCATCGGTTATAAATGTGTTCTCAAGACAGAAGAAGCAAGGAGAACCGTTGACTATCATAGGGGATGGAAATCAAACACGAGATTTTGTATACGTGAAGGATGTGGTACGTGCTCTGATGACAGTAGGAATAGGAAAAGTAGCGTTAGGTGGTGCTGTATTTAATATTTGTACAGGAGAAGAGAGGAGTGTACTTGATGTAGCTGAATTGTTCGGTGGTGAGGTATTGCAGTATCTTCCAGAGCGCAAGGGAGATATCAGGAGAAGCGTTGGTAATGCTGGAAGAACGTCGGAGATTATTGGCTTCAAATCTGAGTATTCGTTGGAGCAAGGATTAGAAGATAGTGGTTTATTATAACGAAGGAGGAGAGTAAGATGAAAGACTGGAATGCAATGATGTTTTATTACTACACTGATGAGAATGGTGAGAAGAGGGTTGACCGTATGGCCGTAACCTCAGATACTGTTGGTGACACGATTAAGGAATTGAAGGAAAAGTATAAGGACGATTCTAATTTTGAGGTAGTAGCTGAGGACCGCCTTTTATCTAATACTTTTGATCCCATTGCAGAAGATAGATTGAATCGAGAGAAATTCCCCAAAGCTTATGCAGATGCTCTTGAAGTATTTAAAAAGCATCATATTGAAGGTTGGAATTGAATAGGAGAGGTTAGCGTGTGGTATCTAATTGGTTACGTTGCTTTTGGCATTGTGGGTTTATGGGCGCTAATACATGACCTTAATTTTGACTAAGGTATACAACGGTATATGTTTAGATAATAATACTATTGTAGTTGAAGCGACTGATGATGGTGAGGTTCGTCTCTTTGCTAGAGGAAAAAATTCTGAAGATAGTGGCCTGTTGTGAAAGACGGGTCAGGTGTGGGGCTGAGCCTGAAAGACTATAAAAGATAGAGAAGGGTAGGAGCTAAGATGTCGAAGAAAGCAAAAGAAAAAGAGAAACAGATGTATGAGAATATCAGTGGTACGGATCAGTTGTTTACTGGTGAGTACGGTCAAAGAATTATGGTACGCAGAGATGCAACAACTGATTGCCCACAGGCGGCAAATAGTGATTACTTCAAAAAGGTCAATTCAGTGACTGCTAGAGTCATGGAGGTGGCTAAGTCAGCTCCTCTTTTTCAAGAACTTGATTCACCGGAAAACGTTATAGAGGTGCCGGATAAGGTAAAGGTTATCAATAACAATATTGTCACCTCGGCAAATATCAGAGGTGCAGATGATGAGGATATAAGTTTCTCCTCTCGTCCGACTCCAAAGAAAGCAGTTGTTGCTCCTGTTGTGGAGGATAAACCTAATGATATTCCAGAACCAAAGACTACTGTAAAGAAGAAAAAAGCAAAGAAGAAAGTCACACGCAAAGCGAGATCAAAAAAGAAAGCGTGATAGCGCATGGCAGTTTCAAGGAACACATTGCGAGAACAGGTTTGGCGTAACTCAGGTAGACCCAATAGAGATACGACAAAGAATCAGTACGAGATAAGCAATGATGATATTGATGAATATCTCGATGAGGCGTTTGAAGAAATCTACAAGCGAGTTCCGAAGAAGGTTTTAAGGTATATCACCACGGTAGCGGATCAGCAGACTTATGATGTTCCTGTTACAGTGAAGAATATCCTTGAAGAGATATGGGAATCATATGTGGGACTAAAGGTTTCTTTTGACAGCGAGTTAGATTTCTTTGACTCCGATGCATTTGAAGCTGAAGGACTGTCGTTGTATCACAATCCAAACCTGTTCGATATATTCATGGGAAATGTGAAGAGTCTTGGTAGGATGGACCCAGTAGGACTTGAGCTTGACTCATTCGCCTCTACCATGCTTGTGTATCCTTGTCCGACAATGGCTGGTGATAAGATATATTACGTTGCGGGAGAAGAATGGGAATGGACTACTTCCGGGACTGATAAAACATTCACAGATAATAGATTCAAAGCGGCGTTACGGCTGTGGGCTGAGTTCCAAGTCATTAGTATGCTTGCTGAACGCAGAAGTAACGCCGCCGGTGTCCCACGATCAGGTGGTACTCTTGATTACGGTGCTGCATTTTCACTCAAGACAACTGCTGATAGAAAATTAGAGCAGTTTGAAGAGCAGTGTTTCTATTTGGGTAAGGAGCTGTTCTAATAGAATGGTGATGTTCTTTGCTCCTTTTCCTGAAATAAAGCTAGACGTAGACGCTTTACTAGCTCGTCGTAAGTTGGAGATTGTAGATAAAAAGTTTTCTATAATCTTCAACACAATGCTAACGCAGATAATGAAGCATACGTTACAGCGAGTGAAGCTAAGAACTCCAGGTAAAGGTGCGTTGAGAGACGCATGGGTGCTAACGTTAAAGAAAGGTGCATCCGGCATAATCAGTGTGGCTCATATCCATAACATTATTAAGTACAAGTATCTGCCTGGAAGGATGGAGTACGGCGTGAGAAACAGGAGAATATACTCACGTAAGGCACATCAATTGATTGCGTTTCCTGTCACTATGGACCAGTTAAATTATTTTAATGGAAGGAAACCTGTGCAAGACGC